>ERZ827156.836-NODE-836-length-40887-cov-9.647801_pt1 | contig 40887 bp, 37 predicted proteins | sample MGYA00519919_ERZ827156 | MGnify/ENA primary metagenome ERZ827156 (study PRJEB31778, sample SAMEA3449269) | human gut metagenome | biome: human gut; feature: human-associated habitat; material: faeces | place: United Kingdom | collected 2010/2012 ... | reverse complement strand
CTCCGCAAGCGACAGGCGGTAGTCGCCCAAAGCGGTGTTGAGCGCTTCCTGAAGCATATCCGCCAGCATATCCAGCAGCGCATCCTCGCGGATGGTCACGCCGGGGCAGGCATCCTTGCTGATTCGGCTCTGGCTCAGACAATGGTAGAAGTACACATCGTCGGACTTCTTGCGGATATTTCTCTGCCGGTGCAGGCTGCCGCCGCAATGGGCGCAGAACACCTTGCCTTTGAGCAAATTCGGCGTGTAGGCTTTGACCTCCCGTGCCTTGGCGCGGCTGGCGGTCTGATTGAGAATTTCCTGCACCGCCGCGAACTGTTCCCGGCTGATGATGGCCTCATGGGTGTCCCGCACCACCGTCCATTCCTCGGCATCGGCCTTGACCTGCCGGTGATCCACGGTTTTGGTCTGCCCCTGAACGAGATCTCCGGTGTAGACCTCGGAGCGGAGAATAACGCCGACCGTTCGGGTCTGCCACTTGCCGCTGCCGAGCAAATTTTCGTGGGTGATCTTTCCCTGCATCTTCTTGTAGTGGCTGGGGGTGAGGATGCCAGCCTCGTTCAGCCGCACGGCGATGGTATTGAGGCCAGCGCCCTCGGAAGCCCAGCGGAACATCCGCTGCACCACAACGGCGGCAACGGGGTCGATGATAAGCTGGTGGCAATCGTCCTCCGCTTTCAGGTAGCCGTAGGGAGTACGCGCACCGATGAACTTGCCGTCCTTCATGGCCTGCCGCTGCTGCGCCCTGATCTTGCGCCCGATGTCCAAAGCGTAGGCTTCGTTTATCATGTTCCGCAGCGGAATGATGATACCGGAATGGGCATCCTCTGGGGCGGCGGTGTCGAAGTTTTCATTGACCGCAATAAAGCGGATGCTGCGGATGCGGAAATACTGCTCGATGTAATAGCCGGTGTCGATGGTGTTCCGTCCCAAACGGGAAAGGTCTTTGACAATCACGCAGTTTACATGACCGGCCTCAATATCCGAGAGCATCTGCTGAAAGCCCGGACGGTGGAAGTTTGTCCCCGTCGCGCCGTTGTCGATATAGGTATCGTACACGCTGATCTCCGGGTACTGCTCCAGATAGCGGGCAATAATCATCTGCTGGGTTTCAATGGATACGCTGTGCGTGTGGGTATCCTCCACCGAAAGGCGGACGTAGATCGCGGCGCGGCAAGCGGCGTCGGCCTCCTGCACGGCCACCGCAGCCGTTTCTTTTCTGCTTTTCCTTGCCATGCTCAGCCCACCTTTCTCTGTTCGTAATCTTTCTGCTGCGCTGCCAGCGCCAGAAGCTGCAACGCCTTTTTGTATTCGTCCTCATGGGTAAAGGTAATATCCAGCTCCTTTTTGCCACGGACGCGGATGCTCTGTACCATGTGAATGAGCGCCCTGCGGTCTAAGGTTTCCAGCGTGGAGAACTGCGTAAACTGTGAAATCCAGCGGTTGCGCTCACTCCGGTTTTCCAGCACCTCCGTGAGTTTTTCCTTGAGAACGCGGACGCTCTCGCGGATGTCCTCGGCCTGCTTGGTGTACTTTGCCTTATAGGAAGCGTATTCTTCCTTGGTAAGCATACCTCCCACAAGGCTCTCATAAAGCCGTGCCTTGAACTCCAGCACCTGCTCCAACCGGCGCTCGTTGTCGGTGATGTGGTCGCTGTATTCCTTGGCAAGCGCCTGATTGATGCTGGTCTGGTCAATGCCGGTCAGCAGCGCCTCCAGAGAAGCAATATTGCCGATATAGGCTTTCAGGCTGTCCCGCACACAGTCGATCAGGCTGCTTTCTTTCAGCATGACCGGATGGGCGCAGCCCTTTTTCTTGCCGGTGGGACAATAATAGTAGTGGTACTCCTTGCCGTTTGCACGGTTGGTCTTGCGGGTCATGCGGCTTCCGCAGCACCCGCAGATCAGAATACCGGAGAACAGGTACACCGTGTCCTCGTTGGGAGAAGTCCGGGTATCCAGCTCCTTGATGCGCTGCACCAGCTCAAAATCCTGACGGGCGATCAGCGCTTCGTGGGCATCCGGGACACGCACCCACTCGGAGGCGGGGCGCTGCTCCATCTGCTTGATCTTGTAATGCGGCGTACCCTGTTTGCCCTGCACCAGCGTTCCGGTATAGGTTTCATCCTGCAAGATGCGGATGATGGTGGTAGCCGACCATTTGCAGTCGGTCTTGTCCGCATAGCCCTTTTTCGCGTAGGGCAGGCCGTTGTTCTTCTTGTACGCCAGTGGGGAGAGGATACCCAGCCGGTTCAGCTCCGATGCGATCTTAGAGGCGCTTGCGCCCTCCAGCCGCATACGGAAAATGTCGCAGACAACGCGGGCGGCGTAGGGGTCAGGGACGAGCAAATTCTTGTTGTCCTCGGCTTTCATGTAGCCGTACACCGGGAACGCGCCGACGAAATCGCCGTTGCGCCGCTTCACGTCCAGAGAAGAACGGGTCTTGATGGAAATGTCCCGGCAGTAGGCTTCGTTCATAATGTTCTTGACCGATACGGTCAGATCATCGCCGCTGTCGTGGGCGGTGTCGATGCTGTCGGTGATGGCGATGAAGCGCACCCCGTAGGCCGGGAATACCCGGCGCAGATACCGGCCAGTTTCGATGTACTCGCGCCCTAAGCGGGAGAGGTCTTTTACGATGACGCAGTTGATGTTGCCATCGGTGACATCCTGCATCATTTCCTTGAACGCAGGGCGGTCAAAGATGATGCCGCTGTATCCATCGTCGATCTTTTCGGAAACGACCTCAATATCCGGGTTGTGCTCCACAAAGTTTTCAATGAGCTTGCGCTGATTGGAAACGCTGTCGCTCTCGCTGGAATGATCGTCGGTGTAGGACAGGCGGATATAAGCGGTAGCTTTGTATTTAGGCATGAAAAAGCACTCCTTTCTCCCGGACTGCTCCCGCATGAAAAGAGTGGTTATCTGGCTATTAGGTTTTCATCCTTTTCCACACCGATCATAGCACTCTCTGCGGAAAAAAGCGAGGATGTCGCTCAGCGCAAAATGCCTTGCAGACATTCCTCCAACGTAACGCCGTTCCCGGCAAAGCAGGCGTTTACCACGAAATCGCCGCAGCGGAAGCGGTAGGGATTTTTGATCTGGCGGATAAAGGCGGCAATGCGTTCTTCCTTGGGAAGATTTTTGTCAACAGATACTTCCCGGATGTCCACCAGCTCATCCGTGTGGATTCGGGATTCGTTTGGCGTTGGCTGCATCATGGCGATCTCCTTTCTCGGTTTGGTGGGTTTCCTCAAGGTCACATGAATGCGCTGACGGGAAAGGCCGTCAGCGCATGGTATCTGACTTTGAGAGGCGGCTGCGCGGGCAGAATTGGAGCCACATAACATAATGGCGAATACCGGCGCAGCCGCTCTGCTTGTCCATTTGAGAAGATCCATCCTATTTGCCACGCGCCCCGGATAGTGGGCATGATGCAGGCCGCCCTTGGCAGGGCTGTCATAACTCCACGATACCGCTGCCTCAAAGAGCTGGCGCATACCGCAGGGTTCCCCCTCAAGTCTGTGGGAGGGCGTGAGCAAGTTTCATTATCCGCCGCGCTGTCATCGCGCCCGATTTGCCGAATCGGGTCTAAGGCTGCGTAGATCGCTCGGATGGCTTTTCCGGAATCACCTCCTTGAAGCCATCGTCGTGGCGGCGCACCTTATGCCGCTATCACGCGGGTTTTGTGCCTGCATCATGGTCTATTCAGTTTTCAACGTTCAACGAAAGGCTTCGTGGAGAATGTCCCTTCACCTATCGCCGATTTTGGGCCACTTTTGCAAGGTGTTTTTGAAAAACCTCAGAAATATTTTTTGATTTTTCTGATTGCTGCTGTAATGTTGAGAGAAATAGCCTGATGCGACACGCCTTCGACTTTTCCAATCTCGTCAATCGTCATTCCATCCACGAAATACATCCACATCCTGCGGAACTGAGTGTCCGTCAGGTGCTTCCTGATTTGCGTAACCTTTTGGGTGCTACGGCGGATTTCCGCCACCCGGTCATGCGCCTGCTCCATGCAGACATCCGCAGCGGGAATAGATGCTGCTTCCTCGGAAAGCTCGTCCAGTGCAAGGGTATGATTAGCGTAGACATGATCCTCTTTCTCGGAAGCATGATAGTCTGCATCCGACAGGGACTTCCATTTCAGAAATTCTTCCTCGCTGGCAAAGTCCTCGCGGGTCAGGCGGATGATGGCTTCGTTGGCATCCATGTAAACGATAGCGTTGGGGTCTTTCTTGTTCAGCGCATAGCTGCTCTTTCTGTTAAACATAATATGTCCTCCGTTTCGGTGTTGGGTGGGTGGTGAACCAGACCAACACCGGCGGAGAACGACAGCCGACAGGAAAACGTAAAAAGGCGCTCGAACAGGCATGATGACCTGAACGAGCGCCTTGCGTGCGAGTGAAAACATGAGTAACGAATACTGTACCGGGAGGGGCTAAATCACGGATGAACCAAACCGCATAAAAAGAGAGCTGCAACTCGCTTTCGTGAGTGCAGCTCGTCTGGGGGATAGCCGCGTGCTTTTTGAAGTGGACGGCTAATCGGTGCTTATGCTTTTTTACATGACCGCGAGCGGCCTTAGCAGTATCTCCTGTTCATCCGTGACATCATAAAATTACCTCCAACTCGCTGAATGTGATTTGCGGCTCATTCAATGTGAGCTTCATGTGTATTTAAGTGAATTGAGGCTCACTCTACAATGTAGTAGAGGTGATTTACAATGAACTTTCTTGACCTGTTCGCCCAAAAGCTTCGCGAAAAGCGGGAGCAGAAAAAGATCACGCAGCGCGAATTAGCGGAACGGCTTAATATGTGTACCCGAACTGTCATTGAGATTGAAAAGTGCAAGAGCAATCCGAAATTTGAAACGGTTGCGCTGATCTCAGAAGAAATGGACATCAGTCTGGATGGAATCGTGTTCCACGATAGAGCGCCGCAGACCGTTGCCAAGTGCGTTCTTGATTACTTTGCAGGAAAGAGTGAAGAAGAGTCGCAACGGTACATAGACCTGTGCATGAGCGCAGATAAGCTGAAGTGATGTACAGGGGAAAACAAAAGGGCCGATGATTGTCTTTCATGTAGAGCAGCCAGTGGGCTTATATTTTCCCCACTGGCTGCTCTTGTCCGCACAGTTGGAACGACGGGCATTAGTATCCTATTTTTCCTGTTTGTGTGCATCCCGGATCTTTTCAAAGGTGTCCTGACTGATGGCGTGTTCAATCCGGCAAGCATCTCGCTCTGCAATTTCAGGGTCAACGCCAGCTGCGATAAATTGCTCTGTAAAGAACTGATGCCGCTCATAAATTTTTTCGGCAACATTCCGGCCTGTTTCGGTCAAATGCAAAACGTAATCACTATCTACCGTTAAAAAGCCCCCTTCACGCAAAGCCGACACCGCATAGCTTACACTGGCTTTTGAAACTCCAACACGCCGTGCAACATCAATAGAGCGGACAGCACCGTGATTCTTTTGAAGAACCAGCACAGCCTCCAGATAATCCTCTCCGGACGCATGAATCTTCACTATTGTCTCCTTTATGCAAGGCTCCAGCCGGAGGACTTTTTACGGATATTTACAAAATCCTGATAAATCCCGGCTTTTGCCATAAGCTCGTCATGGGTTCCCTGTTCGCTGATCCGTCCATCGGAGATCACCAAAATCTGATCTGCCTGACGGATGGTATTCAGGCGGTGTGCAATCACAAGCAATGTTTTACCCTTTACCAGTTCATTGATTGCCTCCTGGATATAGCTTTCATTATCGGTATCAACACTTGCAGTCGCTTCATCCAGAATGACAATCGGTGCGTCCTTCAAAATGCAGCGGGCAATAGAGATTCTTTGCTTTTCGCCGCCGGACAGAGTAGCGCCGCCTTCACCGATGACTGTCTGGAATCCATCTGGCAGCGCCATGATAAAATCATAGCAGCGGGCTTTTTTTGCAGCCTCATAGACTTCTTCCTCGGTAGCGTCCGGTTTACCCATGCTGATATTGTTATAAATGGTATCCTGGAACAAGTACACCCTCTGGAAAACCATGCTGATCTGTTCCATCAGTTCGGCGAGAGGCACATCCCGAATATCTGTACCACGGATTGTCACTTTGCCGGATTTCACATCCCACAGCCGCGCCAGAAGGTTCGCAATCGTGGATTTGCCACCGCCAGACGGTCCCACAAGTGCGGTCATGGTATTCTTCTGCATAGAGAAGCTGATGTTGTGCAGGACTTCCTTGTCCTGATAGGCGAAGCCCACATCGCTAAATTGTACTTCTGGCTGATCCGGCTGTGCCTGTGACAGAATATGTTGATTTCCGTTATCGGGAAGTTCGGGCTCGTCCAAAACAGCTTCAATGCGGTCTAATGCGGCATTCATCACGGTCAGTCGGGTTGCTTCTCCATAAAGAGCTTTCAGAGGTCCAAAGAGATCAAAGACAAACAGCAGCACGCCCAAAAGATAAGCCAGGGAGAGTACGCCTTCCTGATGTAAAAAAACGGATAAACCGAAGATAGCGGCAATACCCACGCCATAGAGAATGTTTAAGCCAGTGGTCCACGGTGTCATTTTCTGCTCAAACTTCGTATTGACATCCCTTGATTTTTTGAAGTTTTCCGTTAATTCGTCAGATTTTTCTCCGAGCAGATTGTAACTTTTGATAACCCCAATTCCTTCAGCAAAAGACAAGACCGCATCCGTCAAATTCTCGCTTTGGTTTTGACGCCCGACAGCCTCCTTGAAGGAAACCTTATTCATATATTTTGCAACCAGTGATGCCAGCAAGGTAATGATTACCGCAATCAGCCCAAGTCTCCAATCCAGTACGAACATAAAAACAGCTAAAACCAAAGTAGACAGCATATAGCTCATCATGTTGCCAATGGTACTCATAGAAACTTCCTCAATGAATACCATATCCGTACTGAGAACAGAGCTGATTTTGCCAATATTCCCCGATGTAAAGTAACCCATCGGCATTTTTCTTAAATGATTTCCCAACTCCATCCGTTTATCAGCAAAGATCATAAATCCAGCGGCACTTTGCAGACGGTCGCTCAAATAGTGAACCACTGTCTGAACCACTACAACAGCTAATAATCCAAGTCCGACAAACAGACAGGTCTTTCCAGTCAGCGTATTATCAGCAAACCCGGCCAAGACAATAAACGCCATGAAGATCGGCATTTTGGAGAGAATGGACTCGACAAATGCACATAGAAATGCAGCCTGAATACGGCTTTTATACCTCCCGGAGAGGTTCAGGATTCTTGAAATCAATGCAAACATTTATCTTCCCTCCTTTGCAGTAGATACTTTCCACTCGGCGCTGTCCTGAGCCGCTTTCCACAACTTTTGGTATTCTGGGCAAGCTTGAATCAGCTCCTGATGTTTTCCGGTTGCCACCATCTTTCCGTGATCCATAACGCATATTTGATCTGCGTTCATTATAGCGGGAAGTTTGTGAGCGATAACTACCAAGGTTTTTCCCTTCACCAGCTCCGCAATAGCAGCCTCCATTTTTTCCTCATTTTCTGGATCAGCATAGGCCGTGGCCTCGTCAAGCACTACAATCGGGGCATCCTTCAATATTGCCCGCGCCAGGGAAATTCGCTGGCGCTGCCCCCCGGAAAGCATTTTCCCCGCATCGCCCGCCATGGAGTGAATACCTTGCGGCAGCTTTTCCAGAAACTCCATACACTGGGCTTTCTTCGCCGCCTCCATTACTTCCTCATCGGTAGCATCCAAACGTCCAAGACGGATATTTTCCAGCAGGGAGGTGTTAAACAGGTACTGATCCTGAGCCACATATGAAATGCGGCTGTTCAATGCCTCCAGGCTCATATCACAAAGTTTCTGCCCACCAATGGAAATGCTCCCTTTCTGCGGGTCATAGTAGTGGATCAACAGTTTTGCAAGGGTGCTCTTGCCAGAACCGGATTCACCAACCAGGGCAGTTTTTTGTCCTGCTTTTGCCACAAGGGTAATATCGTGGAGGACTTCGTTTTCCGCTATTATCGGTTTCCCATCTGGGCCAGGCTGTGTCATCTGATACGCAAAGGAAACATGATCGTAAGAAATGTTAAAATCCTGTCCGTGGAAATCATCCTCAGCAGCTTGCAGCGGTGCCGCATTTAACATCTGTTCAAGTGCCGTGATCTTATAATTCAGATTCGGAATCGTCTCCATAAAGCCCAGTGCTTTCAGGAGAGGAATCCCAATGCTGAGGGAAAGGCAGAGGACTAAAATCAAATCAGGTAAAGTGCTTATGCCACAGAGAACAAACCATGCCCCAAGAGGCAAAGTCAGAATAACAGTGCAGGGCAGCAGACTTCCGTATATCGCCATCCAGGGCCAGGCGGCCTTATACCATGCCAAGGTATAATCCCGATAGTCCGTTACATCCTTGCGGAAGTTCTCGTAAGATTCACTCTCCCGGTTGAAAACCTTGACAACCTCCATACCATTGATGTACTCAATGATCGTGTTGTTCATTTTCTGTGCAGACTGATAGTAGGGACCCATGCGCTTCATTCCAACAGAGTACATAATGACCATGGAGAGCAGGCTGATCGGGATAGAGGCCAAAGACATAAGAGCCAGTTTCCAGTCCGCACAAAACATAGCAACATAAATCACCAGCGGGATCAGTAAATTTGCGATACCCTCCGGGACTGAATGAGCAAGGAGCAATTCCAAGCTGTCCACATCATCGACAAACAGCTTTTTGATTGTCCCTGTCCCTTTTTCCTCCACAATGCCAAGGGGAAGTTTCTCAAACTTCTTTTGCAGAGATACCCGCAGCCGGAACAATGTGTTATATGCTGCTTTATGAGAAATTGATAATCCCCATCCATAAAAAAACGCCTGCAAAACAAGACAGATCAAAACCCCTATAACACGCAATAAAACAAATTCTGTTTCAACAGAATCGCCCATAACCAATGGCGAAATGACCTGATAGGCCAGCACAAAAGGCAGGATGCCCATAAGAACGCTGACCAGTACGACAACCGTGGCCACATACATATTTTTCTTATATGGCCCTGCGTACTCAAAGATTTTTTTGAACATAAGCCCTCCTTATATTGAGCCGTACTGTCTGTGCTTCAAAAACAAGAGGCCGCCAAAGTAAAGCGGCCTCTTATCATTATCTTTCTGTCCAGTCAAGGCGGCCCTGACATTCATAATTTCTAAAATTCACTGGCGGATTCGGAAAAAATCCAAAACCTTTTTACTGCCGGATTCGTCCAATGGATAGCTTTCTTTTATTTGCCCTTTTTCCATATGGACTACATACGAACATCCCGCCATCACCAACTCCGGATCATGCGTAATAACAAGAAGCGTTTTGCCCTGATCCGCGAGTGACTTCAAACTCCGCGCAACTTCCCGCATATGTTTGAGATCAAGCCCGCTGGTTGGTTCGTCAAACACAATGATCTCCCGGTTACTCACAATGGCAGACGCGATCGCTACCCGCTGTTTTTGCCCGCCGGAAAGAGAAAGCGGGTGCCTGTCTTTATATTCCAGCAGATCAAACTGTTTAAGGATTTCATCTGCAACAGTTTCATCCTCGTTGTCCATGCTCAGAAGCACTTCATCCGTCACGCTTTCGGTAAATAGCTGATGGCTGGTATCCTGCATTACCATGTAGCAATGTTTGAGCCGGGCTTTCCAATCAAGGGTTTTCCCGTCAACCTGCAAAAGGCCACACTTCTTTTCCAGTCCGCAAATACAGCGGGCCAGAGTAGATTTTCCAGCGCCATTCAGACCGATAATGGCAATCGTTTCTCCAACAGGCAGTTCTGCACTCGGAATATGGAGGCTTTCCGGTTCCCGCTTTTTATACGCAAAGCAGAAATTTTGAAATTCCATCTGTTTAGCTGTATGCGCCTGATACTGATTCGCAGGCTTCAACTTCGAGAGAGAAAACGGCCGCAGCCCCATTTCTTTTCGAATGCCATCCGATAAGCTGTCAAATTCAGCAGGCGTGTATTCCCGTTCAATCTCCCCATCTTTTACATACAGCACACGATCTGCAAGATCGTGAAGGTAGTAAAGGCGGTGTTCTGCGATCAGAATTGTTTTGCCCTGCTTTTTCCAGAGGCTCAGGACCTGCCGCAGGTCATCAATAGCAGCCATATCCAAATTAGAAGATGGTTCGTCCAGGACCATAATTCCCGGCAGCAATACACTTGATGAAGCACAGGCTATTTTTTGCTTTTCGCCCCCGGACAGAGCAAACACGCTTCGCCCCATCAAATCTTCAATATGATAATCGGAAACTGTCCGGTCAATCCTTTTCAGGATATCCTCCTGAGGATAGCCTAAATTTTCACAGGCAAAGGCTAATTCACTATCCGTATCCACGTTGAAAAACTGACTTTTGGGATTCTGGAATACAGATCCCACCATAGCAGCCAAGTCATAAAGCGGCGTATCTGATACGCTTTTTCCGTCCAGAAGGACATCGCCCTCTAAATTGCCCTCGTAATAATGAGGCACCAGCCCGTTTACCAAACGGGTAATCGTTGTTTTCCCACAGCCGGATTCTCCCGTGAGTAAAACAAATTCCCCTGTGTTTATGGTGAGATTGACATTTCTAATCCCTCCGCCGCTGGATTCTTCACCATAAGAAAAAGAAACATTTTGAAAATCTATCATGGCAAAATCCCTCCTGCGGAAATTATCGGGGAAGCAATCGCCCAAAACACTACAAAGCAACAAAACAAGATCAGCACCACATCGGCAAAATTGAATTTAAGCTGGCAAATGTTTGTGCGTTTGACAGGAGCGCCGAGGCCACGGGTAATTGCCGCAGCGGAAAGTTCCTCACCGATTTTCACGGAGCAGGTAATCATCGGGATCAGCTTATACTCCAATATTTTTGAAGATTTTTTCCCTCCAAGTTTAATCCCACGCATTTTCATAGCGTCACTGATTGCTTCTGACTCCTGAAAGACAGTTGGAAAGAAGCGGAACATGACCGTTAAGGGGATCGTCACTTCTTTAGGCATATGGATTCTTTCCATGCCGGAAATCAATTCACTGACCGTTGTTGTTTTCACTGCATAGGCAGCAATCGCAACACTGGGAAGGATTCGGCAGAAGAATCCTGTTGTAAACAGAACGAGGAAATTCAATATTCCCGTAAGGTGCGGCAAAACATAAATTTGAACAGCATAAAAAGCAGAAAACACAGCAATATAGCCCACAGCTTTTGCACATTGTTTCGAGGTAAGCAGCAATATAGCCGGAACCGTACAAAGAACAAGGCGGATCAGCCCCATAGCTTCTCCGCCTGTTCCACCCATGACAAAAATGCTTATGATGAAGATGAGCAACAGTTTTGTACGCGGATCGAGCCGTAACCCTTGTTCTGTTTTTTTGCTGAGCAGAATTTCCCGCGCCATTATGCAATACCGGCACGCTGGAAGTGCTTTTTGCAAATGGCTTTCCCAATCACACCTCCGACAAGGCCAAACACAAAGCAGGCAACCAGCAGAATAGGCGCAATCCACATAGGCATATATGTATTAAGGGTAGCTGCATATTCAGCGCCGTATCCTTCAGTCAACATTACCATATAGCTTTCACGGTTCAGGAAAATGGGAGCAAAGTTGCCAAACACCCAGATGCTGAACACGCCGCAGGAAAGAACTGTACTCTTTGCACTTTTGTAGTCCGCCTTTTTCAGGATCACGTCGGCCAACAGGCCGCCAACGAGACCAGTTACCATAGTAAGATAGCCGTTGCCGAAGAACACCATGATTAGGCCAATCAGGAAACCCATGATTGCAGTCATCCCGAATTTTTTAGCCTTTGTAACATACAGCATATAGGGGATGCCGCCAATCAAAGGGCACAGCACCGCCATCAGCGGAATAAAAATGGGGATAAAGCCAAGCATCGCCACCAGCATAACAATCACGACATAGATGACGGTGTAGATGCCGATAGTAATTAAATCTTTTCCCTCAAGCCGGGAACTTTTTTTCTGGGAACTCATACCAGTATCCTCCTTATCTCTGAGAAAATGAAAATGTGGTGTAGTTAGCTTTTTCTAACCACACCACATATAATAGCAATTTGCGCCCACGATTCCAACCCAAAACCAATTTTATTCTACCCAAAATCAGTATTTTTGCGTTTATCCAATCGTAGCTTCTGCTTTATAGTTTTTCGGATTCACTCCGTATTTCCTTTTGAACGCCGCTGCGAAATTGCTTGCTTTTGAATATCCCACCAGTATAGCCACCTGGCTGACATTCAGATTACTTTCTAACAGCAGGCTTGCCGCCTTTTCTAACCGCTGGTCGATGACATACGCATGAACCGATGTTCCGAACAGGGAGGAAAAGCCCTTCGTCAATTTTGAAGTGCTGATATTGACCTGCCGCGCCAATTCCTCGCAGCTCGGAGCCAGGGCAAGCTGGCTGTCAATAATTCGCTTTGCCTCTATGATGGAATCCCGGTCACTTCTGGAAATTGCAACGTAGGTTGACGCGAGAATACTCAGCTCCAGGACCTCGCTCAAATATACCGACAGCAACTCAAAGACCTTGCTTTCCAGAAACAGGTATCCCAACCCGCCGCGATATTGCGTGAAGTCTTTCAGCTCCGCAAAAATGTGTTCCATATAGGGCGTGATATTCACCTTTGATATGCCGTCCAATAATTTTTTCTGATAGACCTCAATCTCACCGGCCTCAAAGTAGTCATTCAGAATCTTATAGAAATAGGATAGAGGTATTTTCACATTTTTGAAAAGGAAATCGCTCTTTTTAGAATAGCACAGATATTCCATTTTCCCGTGGCCGCGATAAATACAGGATTCACCCTTTTGTATGCTGGCACTTTGCCGGTTGTCTGCAATATTCCAGGAAACGCCGTCATTGAAGCAGAACAGCATTTGTATGTATTCTTCACTGCTCACTCCCTGCACGTTCATATCCGAAAAGTAATTCATTCTCCAGTCTGAAACAACTGCTCCCTGTTTCGTGACAATCTGCGAAATCTGACCGGTTCCCATGTCTGTCGGAATATCTATGGTGATCGTCTGCGGTGAATTAGAGAGCAGATCACGATAAAGATTATTCATGTATTGATTTGTCATGTATGAGCGCCCTCCTTATGGTTAGCTAAAGCTAATAACAGTTTACAACACCAACCCGGAAAAGTCAATTTGTATTCCTTGTGTAGCCAGAGCCATGATGGATCACACCATGAATGGAGGTTCAGCCGTGGCCTTTTTCTGTTTTTCTTTGCGGATACAGCCATTTTACCCTTTCCAGATTGTAGTATTAGTAGAGGGAGAAATAGAAGGTAGGGTTTCGATAGCAAGCAGGGCTTTTGTCTATACAAACGCCATTTTTGCGTTGCAAAATGCTTGTTGGGCTGTGCCCAATCCCCTTCATTCTGCACCGTTCCGATGCAGGCTGCGCGTTTTTTCAAAACGCTTCTATTTATATAAGGTAGAGCTTCAAGACATTTGCACTCTGCAATTTTGATGGAAACATCTCAAACCAAACGAACAGCCAGCAACGGCCTCAACAGTAAGTGAGGTCATGATGCTGGCTGTTCTTCGTTCAGAACGGAAAACATTCGACATTTTCGCTGGTTCATGGTACACTACATCCAATCCATGCGAATCAGTTGGAGGTGATTGTGTTGCTTTCCCTGTACTTAGCTGTTCTTGACGATCAAAGCAAAGAAGAACAATTTATAGATGTATATAATACCTACAAACGGCTGGTCTACCATACCGCTTACAAAATTATGGGCGATTCGTATCTGGCAGAAGATGTACTGCAAGAGGTGTTTTTGTACGTTGCCAAAAATTTTTCTAAAATTCATCGAGAAAACTGTCACGAACTCGCTGCTTATCTCGTTAGTTGTAGTAGAAGCCGTGCATATGATATGCTTCGCAAACAGCGAGAAGAATTGTTGGAAGATGTCCCAAACGAACCAGATGACGCTCCGGTGCCGGCTGATGCAATAATCAGTGTTGACAATATCGAGAGGTTGACAGAACTGATTGGACAAATGAAACCGAAATATCGTGACCCATTACGCCTTTTGGCAATGGGATATACAAATCGTGAGATTGCGAAATCGCTGGGATTAACGGACGAAGTAGTACGAACACGGCTCTTTCGAGGGCGAAAACTATTATGGAAGGAGTTGAGTAACCATGAGTGAGCAGACAAACATTTCATTTGAAGCGGCCTTGATGATTGCACTTCGTGCAGATGCACAAAAGGAACTGGATACCCTGCCAACACCAGAACAACTTGAGGAACTTTACCCGGATACATCCCAATGGGATGACCGAATGGCAGCAGCATTACGGAGGAAAAAACACCGTCCGGTGTTGAAACGGGTGTTGCTTGCGGCATTGACACTTGTAATACTGACCATTGGTGCTCTTGCAGTCAATGCGGATTTTCGCAGGGCAGTCTACACGATGATTCAAAAATTTCTGCCCATTGAGATGCAGTTGACTTATCAGGTGGATGGCGAACCGCTGGAACGATTGCCGGATGGATACAGTGACCATTATGTGCCGGACGGCTTTGAAATGGACAATGCGCAGAAATTTGAACGAGCAGAAAACTTTTTACATGTTTACTCGTCAAAAGAAACAGAGGAAAGCTACACAGTCCGTTGCTCAATTATCCAGCCGGGGCAGCAGTCCCTATTTGATAATGAGCATACAGTGTACGAAACCGTAAAGGTCGGAGAAGCAGATGGTGTACTTGGAACCAGTACGGATGAACATGGAAAGAATGTTTATACTCTAAGTTGGGAACATCGGGGGATTACACATACCGTTATGGGAAACATTCCATACGATGAGATTATGAAAATTGCGGAAGGTATCCGTTAAGAAAGCTGGACACTTGTGAGAGTTCACAAATGTCTGGCTTTCTTTTTGTCTGAACTTACAAAGATGGAAAATTTGAAAAATTTTCTCCTGAAAATTGAAACGAAGCGAATGCGAATTGCGTTGATTATACAAAGGCTCTTGATGGGAGCAAAAAAACGGAGGTGTATGTCTATGTCGAAAAAGCGTTTGTTGTCCATTGTTGTTTCAGCGGTGATTCTCTTGAGCTTTGCCTGCACCGCAATGGCCGCTGAAAAGTCTGAACGGTATGTAGGCGATAGTACGGTCAACGGATCTATTTACCAAACATACTATCAGGTTGATGCCCAGACTCGAACTGGAGTAAAGAAAATCAGCGTTTCAGGCGTTCTCTATGAAAAGGGGACAATTGGAACATGGCAAAAAGTAAGTAGCTGCTCAAACAGCAGCACGACCTCAACCTGCATGGTGAGCAGTAGCTTTAACACTAAGCCCGGAAAATCTTATAGGCTTGAGTATTCTGCGACCTTTAGCTATTCCGATGGACGGAGCGAAACCATTACCGGAAGTACCAGTAGATAAGTGGAGTTTGTTATATATTTCAGCAAGTTAGAAAGGTGTGAGGTAATTATAAAGGCGAGACCAACGCGAGTTATCCGATACCTAGCTATAGTCGCACTGTGCTTGCTTTTGGGCTTTATGCTTGGAAGAAAAAGCAAATATGAAAAACGAGATTATTTGAAACAATTCAAAATTGGAAAAGCAACATACTCTGAATCGTTGATATATGAGGCTTATGGCGGATTGCAAAATGATGGGATAATGTTAGCGGTATACTACGATGTGGATGCAGCCAAAATTATTCATCAACTCGATTCATGGGAGAAAATTAATGATTCTCCAACCATATCTTCTATATTAAAAAATGTGTCGTCATATTTTGGATTAGATTTTGTGATTCCTGAAATTGCAAGTGGAAATTTTTTTCTTTATGATAATAGTCAGCATAAGGAACTACGCTCGGAAGCCGAAATGAATACATTGCTTTTACATTCTGAAGATGTGAATTTTAGTCTCGTTGTCTGGGATGATGAGAAGCACACAATTTATATAGTAGAGTACAGAATTTAAGGAGGTTCGTTATGAAGAGGTTCGTATCATTAATTCTTTCAGTGTGTTTTTTGTTTTCGATAAATACTGTGTCTTATGCTGCTAACATAAGCAGCCGTAAAGCTAGCAATCCTGTTATTCAAAGCATGAATGATAAGTATCATGTTGATTTTTCGGGAATGTCGATAGATGAATTAAATAAGTTTATCGATAAGATGAAAGATGAAGATCAAACACGTGCATCTGGAAATTTGTTAAATAATACACAGCTTGCATGGTTGGCAGCTGCGCAAATTGCACGGGATAAGGGATATGAATGTGCGGCTCTTATGGTTGAATTCTCTGTATATAATATTGACTATTCTGAGAGTGTGACGGATTCTTCGACGCCATTGCTTGACAAGTTAAACACGACAACAGTTTTTAATAATTATAAAAACAAAGTACTTAATAGTGGCTTGAAAGATTTTAGTGGAGGAAGTTGGTCTTTTACAATTCAAAAGTCTGATAATGCAGATTTATTCTATGCATTGCATAGGGTAAGCACCTCTGGAACAGGCTTCATGATTGGTAATTCTATAATGTATTACTTGATTACCGTTCATGACACATTTGATTTTGCATATGACAACAACTATGACGACTTGTTTACTACTACAGTGAACAATTGGGCTTGGTTGTGCCAGCAGACGCATGTGTTGAATCCCATAGAGATAAATCTTAGCACGGCTATTGGATAAAAAATCAGTGGTATTTATTTTTTTGCGAAAGTAAAAGTTGAAATCTAAAATAAGGATGGCTCTAACGTATGAAAAATTTTACGGAGGTGTTTCCAATGCAGAGCAACTGATGTATAAGAAATCTTGTGTATACTCTAAAAGTAAAGAAGGAAAATTAAAATAGCTAGTGAAAAAATATCTCGTAGAATTTTTTTGAAAGCAAGTGGGATTGTGGCTCTTTCTTCAATGGAGCTTAACTCTGGGCTGACTGCTTTTGCAGATAATCAAAGTGATGGAAGCAAATCTCATATCGAGAGATACCATAGATACGATTTTGATACAAAAGAAGAATCTATAGAGGAAATTATAGTTGAAACCAATTCCTTCACGGATGGAGAGACAACTGCAGGCTATTTTCCAAATGGAAAGATTTCGGATATTGATCTATCCGATCTGTATGCGATTATCGGAAGCAATGATATCACTGTTGTTGATAATCCAACGGCAACACCATATTGTAGTACGGTATGCCTACAGATAACGACCAATAATGGAGGGACAAATTATGGTTCTGGATTTATGATTGGGCCTAATGCACTTGCAACAGCAGCACATAATCTATACAGTATAAAGGAAAAAGCCTACGTTAAGTCGGTAAATGTCGCACCTGCTCGATCTGATAATAGTAAACCTTTTGGAAGCGAAAATGTATCGGCAAGTTCGATGATTGTTAGTGATTCTTATCTTGCTGGAACAAGTTCGGAGGATTGGGCGATTATTACGCTCAAGAATAATTTAGGAACGAAAACGGGATGGCTTGGGTTACATTGGCAGTCTAGCAATTATTCATCATCACAGTTGGTGTATGCTTATGGCTATCCGAGCCAAATAAATGGTGCCGATGCGAGATATCGGATGTGTAAATCTTCTGGGTATATTAGAAGTCAGACTTCAAAATATCTCAAGGGCGATTGGGATTTGACAGGTGGCTTTAGTGGTGGTCCTCTTGTAGAATATATTTCTGGAGCTGGGTATGTAGCTATCGGAATCCATAAAGATGGAAGCACAATTGATGGTTCTTCATATCCAACTTCTTATACAGGGGCATTGAGAATAACACAATCGCTTTATACGCTGTTCCTTTCATACAGAGGTTGATAAAATGAAATGCAAACGGAAGATTATGGTTGGCATAGCATTTGTGGCAGTGGTTCTCTGCATTCTATTTCAATCGAATACATTCGGAAGAAAAAAATCGGAACTTATAATTGAAGAAGTTGACCTGAAGAACAATTGTATTTATGCGACTGCAAAAAATCAATTATATGATACGGATGACAATTATATAATTTATGGCGTATCAAACTACTTGAAAGGAAATCTTCAGTTGTCGTATCTTAAAGAAGGCGAAAGCATTCTTGTGATATCAAACGGTAAGGTGTTGCTATCAGATCCGTATCAATTTGATAAAATATACAGTATTCAACTGTTGCAATAGCGTTTCATTTTCTCAATAAATAATATAAGCTATTTACAGCTGCCTCCTCTGTTAAGTGGTGGTGCAGTGCTTATTCTCAATAACGATGCGATTGATGAAAATGATAGACCTTTTTGGAATTTAGAATTTTCTCAATAATCAAGCCCCCAAAATGGCAAACTTGAAATCATCGAGAGATACATAAAATATAGGGTTAAATCGACTTTCGTGTCGAAAAAACAAGTGCTAGAAATAGCAAAATCCATTGAATTTTAGAATGACATTTATAAGAAACCAGTAGATTTGCCTGATATTTGTGATTTCTTTGACCGTTGGGCCATTGATTTTGCACTACATTGATTTTGCACTACTATGAGCAAAGGAAAAACTTAAAATAAGCAAACAACCCGCCATTTGCAGCGACTGCAAGTAGCGGGTTGTTTGGCCTATTTAGAGGTTAGTCTTTCAGTTTGCCATGGTCACAGCCAAGTGAGAGATAATGCTCAATCTCACCACTCAGCACAAGCTGGACGCACTCCAAGGGCTTGTTGTATAGTAGCCAATCAAGTTCAGCTCGCTGTGCCGGGGTATTGCCGTATTCGTCCTCGATGGCAAGGCAGTCAATGGCAATGGCAGAGCCATCAGCGAACTGGGCTTCCGCTCGGTTGGTGTCCATATTATAGTGCCAAGAACGTGCTTTTTGAGAACTATTCTGGTCAAAAATTCGATTTTGTTTCATTTGAATGCCCTCTTTGATGCTTTTATGATTTAGTTTTTTGACGAGATGAGGTCTCTTTTTTCTTTCTCTTGAGTCACCCAACCGCACTATCCTGCATCTGTGACCATCACCAGAAACTCATCCGCAATCTGGTCCGCGTTCTGGCAAACAAAATCCTGCTTTTCAACGATAAGATCACCCATGTCAGCAAACGAACCACCCGCGAAAAGCTGCTGTCCTACCTGTCCGCCGAGTCCATCCGGCAGTCCTCCCTCTCCTTTGATATCCCCTTTGACCGTCAGCAGTTGGCGGATTTTCTCTGCGTGGAGCGCGCCGCCATGTCGGTGGAGCTTTCCAAGCTGCAAAAGGAAGGGCTACTGGTCACCAAGCGAAATCATTTTGAGCTGTTGACCCACTGACAGCTTGGCACGCTGCCTGTAAGCACCGGTTTCTTTGCGGAAACCGGTGCTTTTTGCAGTTGCACTTTTTCTGGGAGATCATTATACTTATAAAAAAGACCGGGTGCTGCAAGGACAGGAGGGAAAGCGTATGGCACGGAACAAAACCGCGCAGGGCGGTATATCCCTGCGCCGCAAGGTCACGGCATGGCTTGCCGCGATTTTGCTGGTCACCATGCTTTCCACTGGCATTGCTACCATGGCAGGTCAGTGGACGGTACGCTCCTTTGATATGCTGCTGGCCGACAACGCCGTCTGCTACACGGTGCAGAACGCCCTCAAGGACGAAACACAGGCCTTTGCACGCTATGTGCGCCAGCCTACTTCTGAAACCGAACAGGCCTATGCCGCTGCCTGCGCTGCTGCCGAGCAGAGCCTTGCGGCCCTGCCCTTCGATTACGTCCGCATCGGTGAAGAGCGCTATGCCCGTACATGGAACCTTTTGCAAGGGTATGCGGGCTATCGGCAGGAGCGGGATGCCTTTTTGCAGCTTTCCCCCTCGGCAGATACCTACATTGAACAGATGTATCATGTGATGGCGCTGCAAGACTACCTTGCCGAGTATGCGCTGCGGCTGACACAGGCCACACTGGAGCAGGAAAACGCCCTTTACAGCAGCACAGCGACCCGCATCCGGCATCTGCCGTGGCTGTATCTGGGGCTGTTCCTGACGGCGGCTGTACTGATGCTGCTGCTCATCCGGGTGCTGAGCCGCGCGGTGGTGCGTCCGCTGCTGCGGTTGGCACAGGCCTCCCGCAGCATTGCCGAGGGGGATCTTTCAAGCCCGGATCTTCCGGTGAAAAGCAGCGACGAAGTGGGGCGGCTGACGGGAACCTTTAACCAGATGAAGCACGCCATGGCGCAGCAACTGACCACGCAGCAGGCCTTGCACCGGGAAGAGGTGCGGAACCTTGCACTGGAAAAAGATCTGGAGCACACCCGGCTGGAGGTGCTGAAAAGTCAGGTGAATCCGCATTTTTTGTTCAACACCCTGAACATGATCTCCTGCATGGCGCGGCTGGAGGAGGCTTCCACCACCGACCAGATGATCGTGCATCTGGGCAGTTTGTTCCGGCACAATCTGCGCACTAAGCGCCAGCAGATCACGCTGGAGGAGGAACTGGACGGGCTGGAGGATTACATTTATTTGCAGCAGATGCGGTTCGATGGACGCATTACCGTTGAAAAAAGCATCCGGGTGCAGCCTGCAGCGGTTTTAGTGCCGTCCTTTATGCTGCAGCCGGTGGTGGAAAACGCTTACTCGCATGGGCTCAAGTCCCGCGAGGAAGGCGGACGCATCCTGCTGCGAGCATGGATGCAGGGCAATGTGCTGGTGCTCACAGTTGCAGACAACGGCAAGGGAATGACCGCAGAGGAACTGGACGCTGTGCAAACTAAAATTGCGCAGAGCGAGCAGACCGGACGCAGCATTGGCCTAGGCAACATTTCCCGCCGTATCGGGATGCTGTATCCGGGCGGAAAAATGCAGATATACAGCCGCGCAGACTGCGGTACTGTGGTGCGGTTTGAGCTCCCGCAGACGCAGCAGCCGGAAGAAAAGGAGGAGACGCTTTCGTGAAGTGCAAATTGCTGGTGGCAGAGGATGAATTGATCGAGCGCAAGGTGCTGTGCCGGACCTTGCAGAAGTATCTGGGAGATCTGATCTGCCTGTATGAAGCAAAAAACGGCAGAGAGGCTCTGGAAATTTTTGCCCGCGAAGCGCCGCAGGTGGCTGTGCTGGACATTGAAATGCCGGGTCTCACCGGGCTGGAAGTGGCGCGTAAGATCCGAGAAACCGACAGAAATTGCGCCATCCTGTTCCTGACCGGCTTTGATAAGTTCGACTATGCACGGCAGGCGATCTCTGTGCGGGCGATGGACTATCTGCTCAAGCCTTACAACGAGCAGGAACTGGTATTCGCGGTGGAGGATGCCATCCGGCAGGTGTCGGTGCCGCTGCCTGCCCGCCCGGCACAGCCCCCTGCGCCTGAACAGCCTGTCCGCCGGGAAGAGGACGAGGATATGCGTACCGCCATCATCCGTGCCGAGATCAGCCGCTTCATCGACGCCCACTATAGGGAGGATATCTCCATGCAGGATGCCGCCGCTGCGCTGCGCTACTCGGACGCCTACTTCTGCAAGCTGTTCAAGCAGTGCTTTAAGGTGAACTTTTCGGCCTACCTGAACGAATACCGGGTGAACAAGGCGCGCCAGCTGATTTTGGACCCGCGCCTGAGCCTGAAGGATATCGGCGCTGCTGTGGGTTACAGCGACGCCAACTATTTTACAAGGGTGTTCAAGCGCCTGACCGGCCAGACCCCTTCGGAATACCGCGTAGCCGCAGCGGAAAAAGCGGCACAAGGATAAATCGGATTACAGAAAGCTCTCGTTCTTTCCTGCCTGTGAACAGGAGAGGAACGGGTGCTTTTTTGTTTTTGCCAGTTTTTTTCGTCCAAAAAACACAAAAATTGTACTTGGATACAACAAAGACAAAATCGTACTGCGTTTCACAAAATAATCCGGTTTCGCAAAAATGAACGAGTTGTTAAAATATAATCATAGAAAAAACGCGAAAAGAGAGGATGCCATTCATGAAGAGAAGAACGTTTCTGTCGCTGATGGGCGCAGCGGCACTGACCAGCAGCATGATGCTTACCGGCTGCGGTGTCGGCTCCGGTGACGACCGAAAGATCGTGCGCATCGGCCATGTGCAGTCCCAAACCCACCCGGATCATCTGGGACTGGAAGCCTTTGCCAACTACATCAACGAGAAGCTGGGCGACAAGTACCGTGTGGAGGTGTACCCCAGCGAGTTGCTGGGCTCCCAGACCGAAATGGTGCAGCTGACCCAGACCGGTGCCATCGACTTTGTGGTGGCGTCCACTGCCATCATGGAGACCTTCAGTGCCAAATACCAAATCTTCAACCTGCCTTACCTGTTCTCAAGCGTAGAAGCCTACCACGAGGCCATGGACGACCCCGAGGTGACGGATCCCATTTTCAAGACCACTTCCAAGGCCGGTCTGGAAACGGTGGCATGGCTGGATGCCGGCACCCGCAACTTCTACACCATCAAGACCCCCATCAACCAGCCCTCCGACCTGAAGGGTCTGAAGATCCGCGTGCAGCAGTCGCCCACCAACGTGGAAATGATGCGTCTGCTGGGCGGCACCGCTACGCCCATGGGCTTCGGTGATGTGTACACCGCACTGCAGGCCGGTATTCTGGACGGTGCCGAGAACAACGAGCTGGCTCTGACCGATAACGGTCACGGCGATATCTGCAAGTATTACTCCTACGATATGCACCAGATGGTGCCGGATCTGCTGGTGGCAAACTACGCCTTCCTGAACGAACTCAGCGACGAGGAGCGCGCGATCTTTGAAGAGGGCTTCCAGATCGTGAAGCGCACCGAGCAGGACGCTTGGGAGGATGCTGTGGCTGAGGCGAAAGATAAGGCCGAGAATGAGCAGCACGTCAACTTTATTTACCCGGACACTGCACCGTTTCAGGAGGCTATGGCCCCCCTGCACGATTCCGTGCTGGCAGCAAACCCGGAACTGCAGCCCATTTATGACCTGATCCAGCAGCACAACGCTGCCCACACTGCGGACTGAGGAGGAGCATCATGGAAAAACTGAGAAATACCCTGAACAAGGTGCTCAACCTGCTGGCAGGTCTGAGCATGACGGTCATGGTGGTGCTGACCACCTATCAGGTCATCGTACGTTATATCTTCAACTCTCCCTCCACATGGTCGGAGGAACTGGTGGGTTATCTGTTCGGCTGGAGCACCATGCTGGGTGCCACCATCGTCTCCGGCGAGCGCGGCCACATGAACATTCCCGTTCTGGTGGACCGGTTCAACCCCACCATGCGCAAGGCGTTCCACATCTTTGCTGAGGTCATCGCCTTCATCTTCTCTGCGACCATTCTGGTGTTCGGCGGTTTTCAGGTGTCCCAGCTGGCTATGGGACAGCAGACCTCCTCGCTGGGCGTTGCCGTGGGCGTCTTCTACTGGGTCATGCCAATCTGCGGCGTGATTATTCTGGTGTATTCCGTGCTGAACATTATCGGCATTGCAAACGGCTCCATCTGTCTGGATACCCCGGAGGATGCGGACTTTGCAAAGGTGGAAGCCGAAATGGCTGCCGATGCCGACAAGGAAAATAAGGAGGACTAAGCTGTGGCAATTCAAGCGTTACTCGTAATTCTGGCAGTGCTGCTGGTGCTGCTGTTCCTCGGCGTGCCCATCTCGTACGCCATTGCAGTCTCTTCTCTGACTGCCATTCTTTCTTCCATTGATCTGAATGTTGCCGTGCTGACCGCTGCCCAGCGCACCTTTGTGGGCATGAGCAAGTTCAGTCTGACCGCCATCCCGTTCTTTATTCTGGCCGGCAACATCATGAATCAGGGCGGCATCGCCAAGCGTCTGGTGGATTTCGTCATGGCCATTCTGGGCAAGATGCCCGGCGCACTGCTGGTGACCAACATCGGCACCAACGCCCTGTTCGGTGCCATCTCCGGCTCTGCATCTGCTGCGGCTGCTGCCGTTGGCTCCATGATCCGCGACGGTGCCGACGAGCAGGGCTACGACCCCGCCGTGACCGCTGCCACCAATGCTGCTTCCTCCTGCTCCGGTTTGCTGATCCCGCCGTCCAACGCCTTGATCACCTACTCGCTGGCGTCCGGCGGCACCTCTGTGGCTGCGCTGTTCATGGCCGGTTACATTCCCGGCATCATCTGGGCGCTGTGCTGCTGCGTGGTGGGCGTGCTGCTGGCGGTCAAGCTGGGCTATAAAGGCACCCCCGGCAAATTTGACTGGAAAAACCTCGGCGTCTGCACCCTGCGCGCCCTGCCTTCCCTGTCCCTGATCATCGTGGTCATCGGCGGCATCATCGGCGGTGTGTTCTCTGCCACCGAAGGCTCTGCCATTGCCGTTGTCTATGCACTGGTGCTTGCCTTCTGCTACCGCTCCATCAACCTGAAGAGCCTGTGGAAGATCATCGTGGACTCTGCCAAGATGTCCGGCATGGTGGTGTTCCTTGTAGGCGTTTCCAACATTCTGGGCTGGGTCATGGCCTTTTTGCAGATCCCGGATGCGGTGGCAGCAGCCCTGCTGAGCCTGACCAGCAACAAGTACATCATCCTGCTCATCATGAACGTGATCCTGCTGGTGTCCGGCACCTTTATGGATGTGACCCCGGCCATCCTCATCTTCACCCCGCTGTTCCTGCCCATCTGCCAGAGCTTTGGTATGAGCACCATCCAGTTCGGTCTGATCCTCGTGTATAACCTGTGCATCGGCAACATCACCCCGCCTGTGGGCAACGCACTGTTCGTGGGCATCAAGGTGGGCCGTACCTCGCTTTCCAAGGTCATGCCGTACATGCTTATGTACTATGTGGCCATCATCGGCGGCCTGCTGCTGGTCACCTTTATCCCGGCAGTGTCTACCGCACTGCCGCAGGCAATGGGTCTGATGTAACTGAGACATTCCCTTCTTCTCCTGAAAAGGCGGTACCTGCTTTGCGGCGGGCACCGCCTTTTTCTGTCTCTTGCACAAAGGCAGCCTTGTGCGCTATACTATCTGCAAAGGGAGGGAGACACCATGCGCAGACGGACTTTTTTAGCCGGGCTGGGCTTTGCAGCCTTGCAGCTGGCAGGCTGTGCCGCAAAGCCGCAGACTACACCGGACTATGTGCTGACCTATGCCGACAACCAGCCCGCCGGATACCCCACCACGCAGGGCGCGCAGTATTTTGCGGACCTTGTACAGCAGCAGACCGGGGGCAAGGTGGTCATTCAGGTCAAGGCGAACGGCGAGTACGGCTCAGAGCAGCAGGTGTGGGAGCAGCTTGCCATTGGCGGCGTAGATTTTGCCCGTGTGTCGCTCTCGGTGGCCACCGACGATCTGCCCCGGCTCAACGTGCTGCTGCTGCCGTATCTCTACCGGGATGCCGACCACATGTGGCGTGTGCTGGACGGCAGCATCGGGGCAGAGTTTTTGCAGGACTTTACTGCACAGGGGCGCGTGGGCCTGAGTTGGTACGACGCGGGTGCCCGCTCGTTTTATGCCCGTCAGCCGGTGCGCAGCCTGAACGATTTACAGGGCAAGACCATCCGCGTGCAGAACTCGCAGATCGTGATCGACATGATCCGTCTGCTGGGTGCAGTGCCGGAGACCACGGCGTACAGCGACGTCTACTCGGCGCTTGAGACCGGGCAGATCGATGCCGCCGAAAACAACTGGCCGGCCTACTATTCCATGGAGCACTACAAGGTGGCGCGGTACTATATGGCCGATGAGCACAGCCGCGTACCGGAGGTGCAGCTGGCATCCGGCCGCACATGGGATGCACTGCCGGAGGAATACCGGCAGATCCTGCAAGCGTGCGCCCGGGCATCAGCGCAGTACGAGCGCCAGCTCTGGGCACAGGAGGAAACCGCCGCCCGAAAAGCGGCATTGGCTGGCGGGTGCCGGGAACTGCCGCTGCCCGAAGAAGAAATGCAGAGTTTCCGGCAACTGGTGCAGCCGCTATACCGGAAATACTGTGCCGACTATCTGCCGCTGGTGGAAGAGATACAGGCAGAGTGACAACAGAGAAAGGGACGAGTCAAATAAAAAGGCTCACAGTGGTGTTGTACAATAAAAGTTGACATAGGGAATTCAAGGAGCCAATATATAGAAAAGGACAAACAGGAGGCAAGAAAAGATGGCTCGGAATCAACGGAAATACGACCCGGTGGGCTGCTTTTTTTGTTTTCTGGGAAGATTGCCTCGTGTCCAAACGGATGTTTATTCCTGATGTCACCCCTTTCTTTCTCTCAAGACACTATATATTGACATAAAGAAAGTAATGAATGATGGATATAGTAGTTTGCTTTGCAACCAGCGTTGAATTTTGTTCATGCCGGAGAGCACAGAGGGCGTGGCAGAAGGTGCGACTACGGCAATGGGGCAGCAACAGTGTGAGGAGACTGGAAAATGAAAGTTCCCCAAGGCTAGAAGCCAGTGCAACAGCCCCCTTTTTGTTTATCGGAGCCGAGATTGGAATAGTTTTTTCTCCCCCGCTCTTGACACCGGCCCCCGTTGGGAATACTCTAATAGTAACAACCTGCTCCCGCAATGCGGGAAGATCAGAGGAAAGAGGGATTTTGCAAGATGAAAAAACGTGTTGGCATCCTGACCTCCGGCGGCGACTGCCCCGGCCTGAACGCCACGATCCGCGGCGTGGCCAAGGCGCTGTATGCCCGGATGGGCGACAATGTGGAGATCGTGGGCATCCTGAACGGCTACCACGGCCTCATCACCGGCGACTACAAAGAGATGAACGAGGACGACTTCCGGGGCATCCTGACGCTGGGCGGTACCATTCTGGGCACCAAGCGCACCCCCTTCAAGCTGATGCGGGTGGTCGAAGAGGACAAGATCGACAAGGTCGCGGCTATGAAGAAGACCTATAAGGACGCAAAGCTTGATTGTCTGCTCTGCCTCGGCGGCAACGGCACCCACAAGACGGCTAACCTTCTCGCGCAGGAGGGCCTGAACATCATCGGCCTGCCCAAGACCATCGACAACGACATCTACGGCACCGACGTCACCTTCGGCTTCCACACCGCTGTGGACATCGCCACCGACGTTATCGACCGCATCCACACTACTGCAGGCAGCCACAGCCGCGTGATGTGCATCGAGATCATGGGCAACAAGGCTGGCTGGCTGACCCTCTACTCCGGCATCGCGGGCGGCGCGGATATCATCCTGCTGCCCGAAATGCCCTACGACATCGACCGCGTCTGCGACGCCGTAGAGCGCCGCGCCAAGAAGGGCTCCAACTTCTCCATCATCGCGGTGGCCGAGGGTGCCATGAACGAGGAAGAGGCCGAGATGAAGCGGAAGGAGTGGACCGCCAAGCGCGCCGAGGCGGGCTACACCACCGCCACCAACCGCATCGCCGCCGCCGTCCAGAAGAAGACCGGAATGGAGACCCGCGTCTGCATCCCCGGCCACATGCAGCGCGGCGGCAGCCCCAGCGCGTATGACCGCGTGCTGGCCACCCAGTTCGGCAGCTACGCCGCTAAGCTCGTGGAGATCGAGCGCTACGGCGTCACCGTGGCCCTGCTCAACGGCCACGTCACCGCCAACCGCTTGGAGGACATCGCCGGCAAGACCCGCAATGTCCCCGAAGGCTGCGAGCTGCTCACTGTCGCAAGACGCATGGGCGTGAGCCTCGGCTGAGTTTTCCCCAGAAATAAGCGAACGACCCCTGCAAAGCTTCTTGCAGAGGTCGTTTTTCTTTGTCCGTTTTCATTTTGTCAGCCCCTCCACGATTTTGGAGAGTGCATCCACCTGCTCTCCATCCAATCGTTTCAGGTTTTCTACCATCTTCCGAATCGTCTCCGGGTCAGTGGAGCCGTCTTCGAAAAATTCCTTGGGCGTGATGTGGAGGTACTCGCAGATGTAGAAGAAATTTTTCATCGTCGGGAAATTCTTCCCGCTTTCGATACTATTGATATAGCCGGTATTCTGCCCAATAGACAAACTCATATCCCGTGCCGAAACGCCCTTGCGCATCCGCAACTGGGTCAAACGTTGAGGGAACCACTTTTCATACTCAATCTCATCGTGCACAATCTGCCACCATCCTTTTAGCATATTGTACCTAATACAGTCGCGATTTTTGTTAGATTTTTTCAAACATCTTTCTTGTGATATCGGATTTATTATGATACAATTTAGATAGTAACAGAATCAAAGCGCGATTTTGTTATAAACCATTTTTAAGGAGGAATTTTCATGAAAAGAAAGTTTGCGGCCCTTCTTTTATCTGCCGCGATGCTCTGTACACTTTTGACCGGTTGTTCCGATTCATCGTCTCCTACCCCTTCCAATCCGAATCCCCCTGCATCATCAAGCAACAGCTCGACAAATACACCTTCGGACAATAATGATAGCAACGGCGATAACAAGAACGATAACGACAATACGACCAAACCCGGCGATTCTGATACCGACAGTGCAAAGCTCCCCTCGGTGATCCCCATTGTTACCTACAATTCCGTTTTTTCCAATTACCTTGGTGACAACACTTACCAGAATTATTTCTGCTTTACTGCCACCAATCCAAACATGGTCAACGATTTTACAGACGGCAGCCTCACCTTTACCTATAAAGACTCCGCCGGAAATTCTTTGGGTACTCTAAAATTAACGCTTCCTCCGATTCCCGCAGGCGATACCATTACTTTTGGTACTTGGAAGCCCACCGAAGGAACCGCAGCAGCCAGCTGCACCTACACTTACGAATTCTCACCTAAAGGCGTTCTTGTGCATGATGACAAAGTCCTTGCCAAGCATTCCGCACTGGTGATATCCGATTTTACGCGAACTGAAAGCTCTAGTGGTAGTGTCACTTACACCGGCAAAATCACAAACACCAGTTCTATCAATATGATGGCCGTTAACGTTGACCTTTATTACATAAAAGACGGCAAGCCTTACCTTGCTGATTATACAGATACTATTACTAATTTAGCTCCCGGTGAGACGAAATCGTTCCTGTTTGCATCTAATGTGGTCTTTGAAATGGAAGACTACGACTCTCTCCAAGTGATTGCATATCAGAACGTAATAATCCGGTGGTAACACCATCACCCTATTAAACAGTTTCCTATAGAAAAGGAGCCCCCCCTGCATCAGCAGGGGGGGCTCCTTTTGTTTGCCTATTGGCGTATTTCTTTACTACATCAAAAGGCTCGCCACATTCCTGTAACGAGCCTTTCGTATTGAGAATCAGGCGGGACGACTTTCCCCGCATCTCCTAACAATGGGCGACGGCTGCCTGTTCCGTCCTCTGATTTTCTCTTACTTATTCTTGTACATTTCCTCGTAGTACTTCTGATAGTTGCCGCTGGTGATGTGCTCCATCCACTCCTCGTGGTCGAGATACCAGTCGATCGTCAGGACGATGCCCTTCTCGAAGGGGGTCTCCGGGTACCAGCCGAGGTCGTTCTTGATCTTGGTGGGGTCGATGCCGTAGCGGCGGTCGTGGCCCAGACGGTCGGCGACGTGCTTGATGAGGTCCTCGCTGATGCCGTCATCCTTCAGGCGGTCGTGGAGCTGCTCGATGATGGTCTTGACGATGAAGATGTTGGGGCGCTCGTTGTGGCCGCCGACGTTGTAGACCTCGCCGACCTTGCCGCCGTTGCAGACCATGTCGATGGCCTTGCAGTGATCCTCAACGTACAGCCAGTCGCGGATCTGCATTCCGTCGCCGTAGACGGGCAGCTGCTTGTGGTGCTTGACATTGTTGATCATCAGGGGGATCAGCTTCTCCGGGAACTGGTAGGGGCCGTAGTTGTTGGAGCAGCGGGTGATGTTGATGGGCATCCCGTAGGTGTCATGGAAGGCCATGACGAACATATCGGCGCTGGCCTTGGAGGAGGAGTAGGGGCTGTGGGGACACAGCGGGGTGGTCTCCATGAAGAAGCCCTCGGCACCCAGAGCGCCGTAGACCTCGTCGGTGGAGACTTGCAGGTACTTCTTGCCTTCCTTCCAAGTCTTTGCCTCGGCGTCGTACCAAGCTTCCTTGGCGCGCTGCAGCAGGTTCACGGTGCCCATGACGTTGCTCTGGACGAAGATCTCCGGGTTCTTGATGGAGCGGTCCACGTGGCTCTCCGCGGCAAAGTTGATGACGTAATCGAAATCGTACTTTGCGAACAGGCTTTCGACCAGCTCCTTGTCGCAGATGTCGCCCTGCACGAAGATGTGGCGGGGGTCGCCCTCGACGTCCTTCAGGTTCTCCAGATTGCCCGCGTAGGTCAGCTTATCGAGGTTGACCAGCAGGATCTCCGGGTACTTCTTGAGCATATAGTGAACAAAGTTCGAACCAATAAAGCCGGCACAGCCGGTGATCAGATATTTTTTCATAATTTGATTTTTCCTCAAAGTTGAATGTTGTTGTTTTTCGCGAGCTCGACCTCGCACCACTGCGAGATGCTGCTAAACTAGGAAACTGCTGCCGTGCCAGCGGCCTTGCCCTTTGTTCAGCACTGCGTCCGATAAGGCCGAGAGGCAGTCCTTCCCGTTTACTTCATCCCATTTTCCCCATCCCAGTGCTCGAAGAAGCAGGCGAGGGCGGCTTTCCAGTCCCGCACTTCATTGCCGACGGTGCAGCGGAGCATCCGGTTATCGAGGGCGCTCCACTTGGGGCGGTCGGCGCTTTCGGGGTGCTTGGCCTTATACTCCTCGCTGGTGCAGGGGGCCACGGCGGCGTCCACGCCGGACAGACGGATGATCTCGGAGGCGAAATCATACCAAGAGCAGATGCCCTCGCCGGTGCAGTGGTAGAGGCCGTATTCGTGGGTCACGCAGAGCTGCAGAATTTCGTGGGCCAGATCGACGGCGTTGGTCGGGTTGCCGCACTGGTCGTTGACGACCTCCAGCTTGCCGAACTTCTTGCCCGCGTTCACGATGGTCTTGACGAAATTCTTGCCGTAGTAGCTGTAGAGCCACGCGGTGCGCACGATGAAGTGGCGGTGGCAGAACTGCTCGACGTACTTCTCGCCCATGAGCTTGGTGGAGCCGTAGGCGCTGATGGGGCCGGGGATGGTGGCCTCGTCCTGCGCGATGCCGCCGTTCTCGCGGCCGGAGAAAACGTAGTCGGTGGAGACATGGACCAGACGGGCCCCGGTCTTGGTGGCAGCCTGCGCGAGGTTGCGGGGGCCGAGGGCGTTGGCCTTGAAGGCAGCGTCGTGGTTCACCTCGCAGCCGTCCACATTGGTGTAGGCGGCACAGTTGATGATGACATCCGGGCGCTGGCGGCGGATAAAGTCGTCCACCATCTTGTAGTTGGAGATGTCCAGTTCAGGCAGGTCCACCGGGATGACGGTGGCGCTTTGCAGCTTTTCGGGGATGGGGCCGATCTCACTGCGGCCCTCGCGGAGCTGCTTGATGATCTCGGTGCCCAGCTGGCCCTTGCAGCCGGTAACGATGATTTTCATGTGCATTTCCTCTTAGTATCTCAGTTTGCCGTCGGCCACATTCTTCAGGTGCTGGCCGTAGGGGCTCTTGCCGTAGCGCTTGGCGCTCTCCAGCAGGGTGTCGCGGTCGATCCAGCCATACTTGAAGGCAATCTCTTCCGGGGCGCTGATCTTGATGCCCTGACGCTTCTCGATCATGCGGACGAAGTCGGCGGCCTCCACGAGGCTGTCCATGGTGCCGGTATCCAGCCATGCAAAGCCGCGGCCCAGCAGCTGAACATCCAGCTCGTCCTTCTTCAGGTACATGTCGTTCAGGGTGGTGATCTCCAGCTCGCCGCGGGCGGAAGGCTTCACTTCCTTGGCCATCTTGACGACTTCCTTGTTGTAGAAGTACAGGCCGGTGATGGCGTAGTTGCTCTTCGGGTGCTCCGGCTTCTCTTCCACGCTGAGCACCTTGCCGTTCTGGTCGAACTCGACGATGCCGAAGCGCTCCGGGTCCGAGACATAGTAACCGAAGACGGTGCAGCGGCCCTTGTTCTCGGCGTTGGCGGCGGCGTTCTTCAGGATCTTGGAGAAGCCGTTGCCATAGAAAATGTTATCGCCAAGGATCATCGCACAGCAGTCGTCGCCGATGAACTCCTCGCCGAGGATGAATGCCTGTGCCAGACCGTCCGGAGAGGGCTGGACCTTATATTGCAGATGGATGCCGTACTGGCTGCCATCGCCCAGCAGCGCCTCGAAGCGGGGCGTGTCGGTGGGGGTAGAGATGATGAGGATGTCCTGAATGCCCGCCAGCATGAGGGTGGACAGAGGATAGTAGATCATCGGCTTGTCGTAGACCGGCAGCAGCTGTTTGCTGGTGACCATGGTCAGCGGGTAAAGCCGGGTGCCGGCGCCGCCGGCGAGAATAATGCCTTTCATAATTTGCGCACTCCTTTAATTGAAATGAAAAAAGTTGTGCAGCTATACGAAGCCCTCGCTGCCGAGAGCCGCGTAATATTCAAAGCGGAGCTGCGTCCGCTGTCAACAAAGTGGCGTGTAAAACTGCCCGCCGCTGAATGCCGCAGATAGTTTTACACCTTATTCTACTATCAAATCACAAAAAAAGCAAGAAAGAACGGAGGATTCCGGAAAAAATTCTGGAACGGGTTCTTTCTTGCTGGAAATAATTTTGATTGGGGGTGTTAGGCTTATTTTCTCGGTGAAGCTTCTGCTTTGTACAACCTTTACCACCTGAATCCCCACTTCTTGAAATACCGCATCAGGTTCCCGGCCTGCCAGAGGGCGGGCTTCAGGCTGCGATGGGCGGCGCGGTGCCATGCGTGGATGGCAGTATACTGGGGCACGAGGTAGGCTTTGCCCTGCGTGAGCATCTTCTGGGTGAGGTCGGCATCCTCGACGTACATGAAATAGTTCTCGTCGAAGCCGCCGACGGTCCGGAATGCGCTGGTGCGCACGCCGGAGAAGCTGCCGGTGCAGAACTCGATGGAGGTGGGTTTGGACAGGTCGGCGTCCTTCATGAGGTAGGCGTCGTTGTACTTCGCCCAGAACTTGAGGCAGGGAAGCTGCCGGTAGATCATGGGGCGCAGGGCGCACCGGCGGAGCGGCAGCTGCTGGGGGCTGCCATCCGGGAAGACGAGGGACGGGCGGGCCATCACGGCGTCGGGGTGCTGCGCCATCCAGTCGGCAAGGTCGCTGAGGGTGTCCGCCGTGAGCTGGATGTCCGGGTTCAGGATGAAGTGGAAGTCACTGTCCAGCTCCGGCAGGACCATGTTGTGCCCGGTGCCGAAGCCGCCGTTTTCGGTGCGGCAGTGGAGGACGACCTGTTGGCCCGTCCCTGCCGCCAGCGCACCGGACGCTGCCGCTGCGCGCAGCTTTTCCCCGCTGCCGTCGGGGCTGGCATTGTCCACCAGATAGAGGGTGAGCGGGTAGCGGCGGGTATACTGTAAAATGGTCTGCGCAGCCTTGAGGGCCTCGTCGAAGCCGTTGTAGATGACGATACAAGCTGAGAGTTTCAATGAATGCTCCTTCCGATGGGATAGACTTTCAGAAGCCTTGATCTAAACGGACGCGGTGCGTTCCTGTCAGCGGGCTTGCCCTCTCAGTCTGCTTCGCAGCCAGCTCCCCCAAAGTGGGAGCTTTTTCGAGAAGGAAAGCTTCCCGATACATCCAAAACCTCTCACTTTGGGAGAGGTGGCATCGCGAAGCGATGACGGAGAGGGCAAGGACGCTTCCGGCGGGACTTCGCCTCGGTTTAGATTGCGCTTACGTCAGGGAGAGGGCAAGCTCGCTGCCGGCGAGACTTCGCCTCAGTTTAGATCACGCTTGCAATGGGACTGACCATCTCATTCCAGCGGCAAGATCTTCAGGCTGAAATCCTCCCGCCGGATATCGAAGTTGGGGTTGGTGCAGGGGTCGCCTTTGGCGAGCAGGTCGCCCCAGCGGGCTTGGAAGCGGAGCACTTCGCCTTGGAAGCGCTTCTGCTTTTCGGGGTTGTCCTCCATGCCGCGGCTCTTGCTCTCGTAGTGGTAGAGCTGGGCGAAGGGGGTGAAGACGTTGGTGTAGCCCGCCTCCCGGACGCGGACGCAGAAGTCCACATCGTTGAAGGCGACGGCATAGCTCTCGTCGAGGCCGTGGACCTCGTTGTAGACCGCACGGCGGATGAGCAGACAGGCGGCGGTGTCGCCGTAGACGTCCTGCACGTAGTTCAGGCGGCCCATGTAGCCATCCGAGGTGGCGGGGAAATACTTGTGCAGGTGGCCCGCCACGCCGCCGATGCCGAAGCCGACACCGGCGTGCTGGACGGTATCGTCCGGGTAGAGGAGCTTGGCACCCACGCAGCCCACCCGCTTCTGTTGGGCGTACATGACCATCTCTTCCAGCCAGTTCGGGGTGATGACTTCGGTATCGTTGTTGAGCAGCAGCAGATACTCGCCGGTGGCGAAGGTCTCGCCGAAGTTGTTCAGGGCGCTGTAGTTGAAGCCCTTGCCCTGCCACGTGACGACATGGAGGTTGTCCGGGTGCTCCTTCTCCATCCGCTCGTAGGCGCGGAAGGTCTCCGGCTGCTTGCTGTTGTTCTCGATGAGGATCAGCTCGAAATCCGGGTAGGTGGTGCGGTCATAGATGGACTCGACGCAGAGTTCGAGGTCCTTGATGTGGTCGCAGGTGGGGATCAGGATGCTGACCCGGCCCGGATGGGCGATGGTGTAATCGGTCTTGTAATAGCCGGGCGTGCCGGGGATGAGGCTGACCTCGTCCACCGCGACGCCGCAGCGGGCATAATGGGCCTTGAGGGCCGCGATGCCCGCGTTGATGCAGTAGGTCTTGGCGGAGATGTCCGCCGCCGTGCTGCCGGGGCTGGAGCGCCAGTAATAGAGGGCGTGGGGGATGTGGACGATCTTCGCGGCCTGTTCGGTCAGGCGGAGGAAGAGGTCGTAATCCTGACTGCCGTTGTACTCCATCCGCTCGGGGCCGCCTGCGGCGTCCATCAGCCGACGGCTGAAGAGAGTCAGGTGGCAGATATAGTTGTTGGAGCGGAGGTTGTCCAGCATGAAATCGGGCTTGAAGTGGTAGAGCACCACATTCTCCACCTTGCCCTCGAAGGTCGCCTCGTCGGTGTAGACGAAGTCGGCCCCCTGCTCGGCGATGGCCTTGGCGGCATACCAGAGGGCGCAGGGGTGGAGGATGTCGTCGTGGTCCAGCAGAGCGATGAAATCGCCGGTGGCCATCTCGATGCCCTTATTGGTGTTGCCGGGGATCAGCTCGTTCTTTTCCAGCTTCTGGTAGCGGATGCGGGGGTCTGCGGCGGCACGCTGCCGGACCATCTCCCCCACGCCCGGGGCGGTGCCGGCGTCCACACAGCAAAGCTCCCAGTTCCGGTAGGTCTGGTTCACGACCGAGTCCAGCAGCTCCTCGAGGAAGTCCAGCGGGGTGTTATACAGGGGCACCACGATGCTGATCTTGGGGCCTGCGGGCTGATCTTCCGCCTGATGCACCAGCAGCTCCGCCGAGGCGAAGCGGTCCGCGCGCATGACCCTGCCCGGGAAGAGGGCGGCATACTCGCGGCGGGCACGGGCCTGCTCCCGCACGCCCTCGATCCCGCCCCGGCGCAGCTCCCGCAGCAGGACGAAGAGGGGCAGAGTGCGCCAGAGCTGGCGGCTCTTGCTGACGGCGTAGCGCATGGGCCAGGTCATCTTCCAGAAGGTCGAGCCGGTCACTTCGGCCAGCGTCTTTTCCAGCTGCTGCTCGTGGCTGCGGCTGAGGGAAAGGTCGCTGCGCAGCCGGGCGATCAGCTCGGCTTCCTCGCCGCAGGTGCGCTCGGCGCGCACCATCCGGTCGCGCAGGATGTCCATTTCCAGCTCATAGCCCTGCACCATCTTATACCCGGTGGGCTGGGAGGCGCAGAAGAGGGCGGACTGCTGGGCGCGGCCCTTGCTGCGCCAGCCGAAGTCGCGGAAATATCCTCTCTGCGCCAGCTGCTCGGCCCAGCCCGCCATGACGGTGCTCTCACTGCTCACCAGCAGCACCCGGGCGGGCAGCTTCTCCGGCAGCGTCTCATAGGCCGGGTCCACCACGACCAGAAGCTCTGCCTCCGAGCCTTCCGCCCACACCTCTGCCGCTACGCCTGCCCGGCGCAGCGCCTTGGTCAGCAGAAGGCTCTGCTCTCCCAGCAGGGCCGCCGAGGCGGCAGCCGCCTCCTCCGCGATGCGCTGCGCCAGTGCACGGCAGCGCTCCCGCTCCTGCTTTTCTTTCTTTTCCTTCTCCAACTGCATTCCGTTCTCTCCACCTAATATCATTTATCGTATCGTCCCAGCGATCTCGGGACGTGAAGCGCAAAAGAGCCGTTTCTTGGGTACAAACGTGTACAGTATACCAAATCGCGCCTCATTTGAGAAGTATTTTGCGCAATTCCTTTCGTTTTTTACATCCCGAGCAGGCGGCGCAGCCAGCTGAACAGTCCGCCGCCGGAAGAGCTGCCGCTGCCCACCGTCCGGATGGAAACGCCGGAGTAGTAGTGCTTGAGGATGTCGCGGTAGCCCATCCCCTCCTCGGCGGCATAGCCCACCGCGCCGCACTGGCTCATGCCCACGCCGTGGCCGAAGCCATAGTAGTTCATGCAGGGCACGCCCGCAGCATCTGCGCTGAAATCGAAGCAGTAGCGGGAGGACACGAACTGGTTGATGTAGCGGTAGCTGCGGCCGTTGGACACCAGCGTGTTGTACTGGACGAAGCCGCCGAGGTCTTTGTGGGTGGTATCGGCGCTCTGGTAAGGCTCACCGGTGCGGCTGTCCTTGTACTCGGTGTAGTCGTAGTCCTTGCCGATGACCCGGCGGAGCTTTTCGTGGTACTGGCGCTCGTAGGGGCTTTCGACGCTCTTGAGGTAGGGCACATCCGAACCCCACGCATCGAGGCTGGAGCAGGTGCCGTAAACGCCGGTCTGGGTGTTATAACCCGCGCTGGCCGACCAGACGGCGTCGATGACGCTGCCGTTGTAGGTCAGCACCTCATCCTTCACCGACTCCACCGCCTTACGAATGGCCGAGCGGGCCGAGGCGGGGATGTCCTCCACCGGGGTGTAGATGAGGGCGTTGGCCGAAGAGCCATACTGCTTGTGGTACTCGAGGTAGGAGTGGATGGCCACGGCCTGCGCTTTCCACGCCTCCTGCGCCGCGCTGGCGCTGACATAGCTGCCGATGGAGCCAAGCTCGGTGTAGGTGATGCCCACGAGGCAGTCCGCGAGGTCGAGGGTCACGTTCCTGCGCAGGCCCTTGCCCTTGATGTTCAGATAGGGCATGGTGATCTTATCTTTGGAGCCGAAGAGCCAGCTCAGACAATTTTCTTCTTCCCCCGGGACGAGGGTGGTGTTTGCGCCGCCGATGGTGGTGGCCCCGGGCGCGACATCCTCGGCAAACACCGCCGGGACAGCCACACACAGCATCACCGCTGCCAGCACCAGCGCCGCCAGACGGCGCGCGAAACTCAGACTCTGCTTCACAGTCATTTTCCTCCTGTCGTTTTCGACATTTCTATAGTCAGTATCAGTGTAACACACTGCGCCCCCGACGGCAAGGACGGAAGTTGTGCGAAAATGTGAAAAGACGCCTTTGCAAGCTCCGGGAATTGTGATAAAGTATAGCAGGAGAGAACAGGTCCGCCTCTGACAGGCAGGACAAGGAGGGCCGGAATGGACAGCAGAGAGTTATACCCCACCGACGAGCAGCGCCGCCGCATCATGGATTTCATCATGGCGGCAGGCGAGACGCTGCTGGAAAACGGAGCGGAGGTCTTTCGGGTGGAGCAGACGATGGAGATCATGGCCCGCAGCTTCCATCTGCGGGAGTTCCACGTCTATGTGCTGACCAACGGCATCTTCGCCAGCGCAGGCACGGCGGAGATCGCCGAGGTGCGGAACGTACCGGTGCGGACGACCCACTTGGGCCGGGTGGTGGCGGTGAACGCCCTTTCCCGTCAGATCGCCGCCGGGGGCGTCACGCTGGACGAGGCCGAGTGCCGTCTGGCCGAGGCCCGGCACATCCCCTTCCCCAAGGGCCGGACCCAGCTTCTGGCCGGGATGAGCGGCGCAGCCTGCTTCGCCCTCATCTTCGGCGGCACGGTGCACTCGGCGCTGGCGGCGGCTGTGGCCGGCTTCCTCGTCAGCGGCTATCTGCTGCTCTGCGAGAAAAAGGGGTTATCCAGCGGCTTCCGCAAGATCTCGGCGGCGGCCCTTATCACGCTGGTCTGCATCGTCGGGTGCTCCCTGCTGGGCATCGAGTCCAGCCATGCCATCATCGGCACCCTGATGATCCTGACCCCCGGCATCGCTTTCACCATGGGCATCCGGGACTTCGTGCAGGGCGACTACCTCTCGGGGACCATCCGGATGATCGACGCCCTGCTGATCGCAGCCAGCATCGCCATCGGCACCGGTCTCGTGCTGAGCCTTACTTCGATCCTGACGGGGGTGACGGTGGTATGATGACGATGACAAATGCCCAGATCGGCCAGCTGGTGGCCCAGTTCTTTCTGGCCGGGGCGGGGACGCTGAGCTTCGCCATCCTCTTCGCCTGCCCCCGGCGCACCCTCCCCTGCTGCGCACTGGTGGGCGCAGCGGGCTGGTTCGTCTATGAGCTGGCGGTCTTGTACGGAGCCGATGCCGCGGCGGCTTCCCTCATCGCGGTCATCCCGCTGACGCTGGTGTCCCGGCTCTTCGCCATCCTGCTCAAAACGCCGGTAACGGTCTTTCTGCTCACCGGCATCTTCCCCCTCGTGCCCGGCGCAGGCATCTACTACACGGCCTACTACTTCATCCAAGGCGAAAACGCCCTCTCGCTGGCCAACGGCATCTCCACCTTCAAGGTCGCCGTCGCGCTGGCCGTGGGCATCGCGCTGGTTCTGGGCCTGCCCATGCCGAAGGGGCATAGGTGGAAGAGCAAATAAGCTGTAACAGCAAAAAGCACCCGCAGCGCTGTTTCCCCATGATATGGAAACGTGCTGCGGGTGTTTCTTTGTTCAAAAATGCGTTTTATCGCGCAGTTTCAATTATGCAGTGACCATCTTAATTTTCGCAACAGGCTTTTCTGCCGTCCAGTCAACGTCAAACTCTGTCAGCGTTTCATCTGCCAGCTTAAAGCTATTGTTCACCCGAATTTTTTTCAGGGTCTCGTCGATCTGCTCCTTTTTGACCGTGCCGCCCTTGACGACACTAACGGTTTCCGTATACGAGCCGTCGTCAACCTGCTTCTGACCCAAAATAAGGCTTTCATACCAGTACTGGACTTCAACATCTGCCATCACAGGGTTTTTGCTGCTATCGCAGCCGGAGAGAACACCCGCTGCTGCCACGGCCAGAGCCATCACACCAGCGCTCTTCAGGAAATTACGACGAGTCATATTAGTCATTTTCTTGCACCTCATAAACTGTTTTGTTTCTTCTTGTTTTCCTTTGCGCGTCTCCGCAAAAGGTGGTTAGTTTGCTATAACTAATGATAGGCTATCTCCTGCTTTTTGTCAATATTTTTCCAGTATGTTAGCGTTCATTAACATCATATCGTCATTTTTATCTCCGGTTTATGGATTTTTCTCTCATTTCTCAGACAGGTCTTTCCCGTGTTTTCTGCCGCTTCCAAATTCCTTGCACTGCGCCTGCTCCTATGCTATAATCAGGCTGTACTTATATAGTAAAGGAGTGTCCGCTGATGTCTATTATGGAAACGCTTGCCGCCCGCCGCACCTACCGCCGCTTCGCCCAGAAGCCGGTGCCGCAGGATGTGGTGGAGGATATGGTCGAGGCTTTGCGCCTTTCGTCCTGCGGCGCGAACCGTCAGGCCGTGAAGCTGGTAGTGGTGCAAAGCCCTGAAATGGTGGCGAAAGTCCACCCGCTGGTCAAGTGGGCCGGTTATCTGCCGCCGGAGCAGGGCACGCCCAAAGCCGACGAGCAGCCGGTGATGTATCTGGCCGTCGTGCAGGACAGCGCCATCCCCGGCGACCTCAACACCGACACCGGCATCGCACTGGCCAACATCACCCTTGCCGCGTGGGACAAGGGCGTGGGCAGCTGCATCATGGGTGCCATCAACAAGCCTGCCCTGAGCGAGCTGTTGGGCATCGCCGAGCCGGACAAGCTGGCCTTCATGGTGGCGCTGGGCTACCCCGCCCACACCGCCAAGGTCGTGCCCATGACCGAAGAGACGGGCATCAAATATTATCTGGACGAGGACCGCAACTACTGTGTGCCCAAGCGGAGCAGGGAGGAGCTGGCGCGGAAGGTGTAACCTCTCCGTCACGCCTGACGTCGTAGGGCAGGCGCTCCTTCGTACAACCTCTCAGTCTGCTTCGCAGACAGCTCCCCTTGTAGGGGAGCCTCTGGCGAAAAGGTGAAACTTTCCGGTATGCCAAGGCCTCCCCTCGGTAGGGGAGGTGGCACGCCGTAGGCGTGACGGAGAGGTTAAATGATTCGCTCCGCCAGCACCTTTAATTCCCGGCACTCGGCTTCGATGTCCTCGGCACCGAAGATGGCGCTCACGAGGGCCACGCCGTCTGCGCCAGAGCCTTTCAGCTGGAGGATGTTGTCCTTATGGATGCCGCCGATGGCGACGACCGGCACATCAACAGCGTCGCATATCTTTTTCAGCTCGCCCTCGGGCAGGACGTCCACATCCGTCTTGGTGTGGGTGGAAAAGGCTGCGCCGACGCCGAGATAATCCGCGCCGTGGGCTACGGCCAGCCGGGCCTCCTCCACCGAGTGGGCCGACACGCCAAGGAGCATATCGGGGCCGACTTTGGCCCGGACATCGGCTGCGGCCATGTCCTCCTGTCCGACATGGATGCCGTCCGCATGGCACTGGATGGCGATGTCCACGTTATCGTTGATGATGAAGGGGACGCCATAGCTGCGGCAGAGGGCAGAAAGCTCCATGGCTTCCTGTAAAAATGCCGCGTCGTCCAGCTCTTTTTCCCGCAGCTGGACGCAGGTGACGCCGCCCTTCAGCGCATCCTCCACCTGCTGGCGGAGGGTCTCGCGGCCCGTCCATGCCCGGTCGGTGACGGCGT
>ERZ827156.834-NODE-834-length-40965-cov-2.862650_pt1 | contig 40965 bp, 27 predicted proteins | sample MGYA00519919_ERZ827156 | MGnify/ENA primary metagenome ERZ827156 (study PRJEB31778, sample SAMEA3449269) | human gut metagenome | biome: human gut; feature: human-associated habitat; material: faeces | place: United Kingdom | collected 2010/2012 ... | reverse complement strand
AGACTTTGAATGAATTGCATATTTCTTTTGAAATATCATCTGAGTGTCCTAATACCAATGAAGATTACCCCTCTGATATTTATTTTTCTATCAATGATATCCCTCTTGGTATGTGGATCAGTCCTGGTGACTACGGTGCCAGAAGAGGTTATGTATCACCGGCATGGTGGCCGGAACCTCTGAACCAATATGGTCTGCTCAAGACCCTGATCATCAATAATGAGGGGACTTTTATGGATGGCACTAAGAAGCTCTCCAATATAACGATTCAGGACCTTAACATTGACTATAACAGCTATATCACTTTTCGTTTTGAAGTGCCTAAGGATACCGCTAATTGCGGCGGCTGTACCCTGTTCGGAGAAGATTTTGGCGACCATAATCAGGCAATCCGCATCAAAGCCTATTATGATGAAGAGAATGAAACAGAAACAGCCAGTCAGAAATAATCATAAGCCCCTGCAAAGAATGATTTTGATTCTTTGCAGGGGCTTATTTTACTTAGATCCCCATGCGGTAACATTATTACCAAGTACCGTAAAGGTCATGACAACTTCACGTTGCTTCTGATTAAAATAAAGCTTCTCACTTGGCATTTTTAAGAATACTCCCTGATATGTTATGTCCTCCAGAGTAATGGTCATATTGGGGCTGCCTTCTTCATAAGTCCAGCTTCCTGTCAATTCTCCTGTCACACTGCCATCTTCGTTCAACGTAATATGAGATGGCTGCATGATTCCTACCGTGGCTTTTCCAGCCTTCTGATAATAAGTAGTTGGTGTATGAATAATGAATTCATATTCACCACACATCTGCTCCATATCATAACCGGTCTTGGATATATGCTCTCCTGTATATTCATACGGTGCTGCCACAAGCCAGCCTGCTTCATTGACAAAAAGCTGCTGCACTCTGACCTCATGTGCCTCTGTAATGCCATTTTTACCCTCGGCAAAACGACTGTGATATACCATGTAAATCTCGCCGTCTTCACTGACATAAGCTGAATTATGTCCCTGTGCGACACGGGTCTCACGGTTGCCCGACCAGTCATAACTGCCCATAATACGAACACCAATGTTGGTAAACAGATTGTTCTCCTGGCTGGTATAGACTGCAGAATTACCTGCTTCATCCACGTATGGACCTGTTATGTTCTCAGAACGGAATATTCTGATCTGATAGCCGCCTTCTGCTACCAGTCCACCGTAAGAAAGGAACAGATAATAATAACCATCCTTATAAATAATGAACGGTCCCTCACCGGATACGCTGCAGCCACCCGCCAGTTTATACCCATAATAGGCGTCTGACTGATTCGGAACGGTTTCATAGGTTGTCGCATAATCACGCAATCCCGTCTCTTCATCCAGTTTTAAGAGATAGATACCGCCAAACCAGGAACCAAACACCATCCACAGGTTTCCTTCCTCATCATAGGTCACACATGGATCAATGGCATTAAGCTTCGTGTTGGTCGTGGACTGATATCTGGTCAGATCCGCTCCCTCACCTAATACCTGATACACATCTGTAAGCTCTGCCGGATGCTTGTCTCCTGCATCAAATCCAGAATACACCACTGGACCTCCATATGCATAAGGTCCTTCTATAGAATCTGCTGTCAGCATGACGATGACAGAATTCCAGTCATCACCATTCACACTCATATACATGCAGTATTTGCCCATTTTCTCATTATAAATAACATCCGGCGCCCATAGATTACCCTTCAGCTCTGGGTTGGTATCCGTCCTGCAATAGTTCTCCCATTCCCTGCCGAATAACTCCGGGTATTCAGAATTAATATTCATGGTAAAGCTCTGCCAGTTCATCAGATCTGTACTCTTTGCCCATGCCATATGAGAACCAAATACATAATATGTTCCCTTATCATAAACTACCGATGGATCATGCACAGTTACTCTGCTTACTGACACCTCTGTCATTTCCTGTGCTGCTTCCTCCTGCTGCCTTGTTTCCAGCACTGTCTCCCCCTCCTGCGTTACACTTTCTTCTATAATGCCTGTCCCGGCTTCCTCTTTCTTGTTTTGTTCCACCGTACCTGCACAGCCACAGCAGCCTATTATAACTGCTAATATAACTGCCGTTATTTTATATGAATTTCTCATTCTACGCCTTTCTGAAAAATGGGCATCAATTGATGCCCATTTTCATCACCCATTCTTAGTAATTCAATTCAATCCCGATCATTGCATAAGCTTCCTTGGCAGCTTCCAACGCAGCCTTGTTAGCCTCATTGCCTTTCTGCTCAAGCTCTGCTACGAAGTCGTTGGCGTTCTTACCCTCTATGCGAACCTGATCTTCAACACCTAATGTATCGCCTACTGCGAAGTAAGAAGTGCTCAGGAAACTGGAGAATCCAGGAATCTGGCAGTCACCGAAAGGAACCGGATTCTTGCAGTTTGCAAAGAAATCATCGAAGTACTTACCATATTTGGTATCTTCATCAGCAGTTACCAGATCTTCGCCATTTACAGGATCAAATACGGACTGGTAAGTTCTTGTCTGTGCTGTAGGATAGAAGGACTGCTGGAATTCTTTCCAGATCTCTTCATCCATTGTAATAGGGCAAGGCATTGCCTGTCTGTATAAAGGCAGCTCTGCATATGTCTCTACATCCTGATAAGCATCTAATTTAGCCTGCCAGCCTTCTACACCCCATCCCATCCATTTGAGCAGTTCATATGCTTCTCTTGGATGCTCTGTAGAAGAAGAAATACCACCAAAGTCAAGTACGCCAAATACATAGCCATCATCACTTACAGGTGTTGTATAAGGTACCCATTCCATACCACGGTTTCTGTAATCCGGTGTATCAAAGAGATTCAGATATGTCCACCATGCATCTAACTGGAAACCAAGCTTACCTGTGTAGGCAGCCCACATTGTTCTGTCTCCTGTCCAAGCTTCCATCTCATCTGTATCACCATAAGGTGCATGATACTTGCCATTTACCAGCTCTGCCCACTGATTTACACCGGCTGCCCACTGTTCCATGTTATAACCTGTGCCATCCCAGCCAAATTCACCGATACAACCTGAACCGTGAGCGACTGGATAATAAGTTACCAGTGAATGATACTGGTTGAAACCATAAGTTCCTGCATCTGTATTGGTTGCTGCCTTAAAGGAATCAATCATCTCATCCCAGGTCCAGTTCGTAGAAGGTGCTTCGATATTCAATGTCTCAAATACGTTCAAATCACAGTAAATAGCATCCGGGAAGAACTTGATCGGAGTTGCCAGCTTCTTATCTGTTCCATAGTATCCCAGCTTTGCATTATTAATAGAAGGCAGGATATTCTCATTCTCCGGATCATTCTCCCAGTATGGTGTCATATCACCCAGTAATGCATTGGAAAGGGCAAAGTCACAGTTACCAAGGATCATGAAGCAATCCGGCATCTGTCCTGACTGTACCAGATTCAACAGTGTATCGTTATAGCCATCTGTTGAGAAAGCCTGTGTCTCTACTTTAATATTAGGATATTTTGCCATAAAAGCATCTGCCACTGCATTGACAAGCTGTTCATTATCAAAATGCATATAAGTCAGTGTGATCTCATCTGTCGTCATTTCCGGCAATGCAGAAGCCTCTGCCTCTGCTGCTCCCTCTGTTGCTGTGCCTTCTGTCTGCGTTGTTGATGCATCAGCCTGTGTCCCATTGTCTGTTGTCTGCACCGGTGCAGCAGAGCTGCCACATCCTGTCAGCATTCCCGTTACCAGAGAAGCTGCCATCATCATACTTACTACTTTCTTCTTCATTTCTTTTCCTCCTTAAATTTATTGATATATTAACTGCTCAGATAATGCTGAAAAACGCTTGCGTTTTTCCTGTATGAAACTTAGAACTTCTTCATGAAAGAGCCTTTGCTCTGAGTGAATAGAAGTTCTTTTCATACTATTCCCCAGTGATACCGGTTCTGTCTACGCTTTCTACGAACTGCTTCTGCAATACGAGATACATGATCAGCAGTGGCAGAATACTTAACATCGTACCCGCCATTTTAATAGATTCATTGATATCCACCATACCGCTTCCTGCTACACTTCTGGCTGTATTATAGCTGTTTTCAAAGTTCTTGAGTGATACGATAAGTGAACTCCAGTGATATCCCGGGCTGTTATTGGTAAATGCTCCTACCACGTAGAGCTGTGTGAGGTAGGACTCATTCCAGTACCATACAATAGAGAACAGGAACACGACCAGAATCGCCGGTGCTGCACTGGGCAATGCGATTTTATAAAAAGCCTTGAAATGTCCTGCTCCATCAATCTTTGCCGCTTCGATCAGTACCTTTGGCACTTGACGGAAGAAGTTATAAAAGATCAATATAAATATCTGTGCTTTCAGCCCCTGTCCAAACAGAGCCGGAACAACAAAGGCTTTGAGGGAATTGACCAGTCCTGCTTTGGTATAAAATACATAAGTAGGCATCATTGTTGCCTGTGGCGGCAGAATAAAGGAAAAGATCAACAGTCCAAGCAATATTTTCTTTCCCTTAAAATCATATCTGGCAAATCCGTATCCCACGATAGAGCAGATCACTACATTAATCAGCGTGGGAATCCCTGCGATTAACACAGAATCCTTAAATGTTTTCCAGTAATCCATGGATTTCAGTGCCTGCCTGTAGTTCTCCACATAGAGCTGACTGGGAATCCAGTTGATTGAAGTATCCAGCAAATCATTGAGATTCATAAAGCTCTTGCTCACCATATACAGGATTGGATACAGATAGATGAAGCCAATACTGATCAACAGCAGATATACCACTGTCAATTTACCGGTTCCCTGTGTATCCTTGGAACCAAAAATAAATTTCTTGAGCTTATAACGCATCTGCTCCCGCTGCCTTGGAGTAATTCTCCTGATTTTATGCGGATTTTCTGCTCTGCTTGCGTTTGTAGCGCTCATAGCGTCGTTCATGGCGTTCACCTCTCTTTCTGATCTTCTTCTCCAGACGTTGTTCCTTCTTCAGTTCCCGTCTGTATTTCTTCGCTCTTCTCTCGTAAACATCCTTTCTGCCAACGATCAGTACTGCGAAAAATGCTACCAGTGCTGACTCGATCACCGAATACAGCCATGCCATTGCTGATGCATAGCCATAACCTCCTGTTGCAGAGAGCATCGTATCATAGATCAGTACGATCAGACTGTTCTGCTCATTATTTGACATAAAGATCACGGTATAGATCACATTCAGCAGAATCATAGGTTTAATAGTCGGAAGCGTGATCTTCCAGAAACATTCCCACCCGGAACCTCCATCAATCTTGGCAGCTTCATACAGTGAGGTGTCAATCTTCTGCAATGCAGCAAGGAATATCAATATCTGTACTCCTGCGTACCAGAGCAGTGTAATCATATTGTTAAATACACTGGTCAGACTCGTTGCCAGAATATTTGGCAGATATTCGTCCAATAGCTGCTCTATCATTGTCGCATTCATCATAGGAATGCTGGCTGCCTCCTGGTCTGCAAGCTGCTGCATGACCGGACCGCTGGCTATGATGATAGGCAGGAAAAAGATCATTCGAAACAATCCCCTGCAGGCGATCTTCTCATTTAACAACATCGCAATGATCAATGCAAATGCTACAATGACCGGAACTGCTATCAGCGTTTCTGTCAGATATGTCTCCAGTCCCATGATAAAATCTGGATCGCTAAGAAATATCTGACTGTAGTTTTCAAAGCCTACATAGAGCTTCGCCATTCCCTGTGGGAGCAGCTTGATCTTATTGAGCGAATACTGAAAGGATTGAATCATAGGCCATGCTACCAGAGCAAGGAAGCCTATCAGCCACGGCAGGATGAACAAATATCCCACCCGGTTTTCACGGCGTTCCAACTGTCCCGGTTTTACGACTCTTTTGCCTTTTGCCATACTCATCACCTCCCAATCACATAATCAGATGCTTCCACTGTAATGCCATCTGTGCTCAATGCCTTATCACTATAATTGATATAAATTGTGACGCCATTGTCATAAGTTACTTTGACCAGACCATTAGCCAGCTGCTCATGCTCATCAATATAGCTTCCCGCTACTGCCTCATTTACAGCTTTGAGTTCTTCATAGTAACGGACGATCTGTTCCTTGTATACAGAATACTGTGAAGTATATACATCACTGGAATTGGTATAGATCAGTGCCGACGGGTCTTCCCAGGTCAGGTAGAAGGAAGGATAGATACCCGTTTCCACCAGTTTCAGGAAATATTCCCTCTCATTGGCTTCAAAATTCACATAGTCGCTGTACATGGGCATTATGCCTTTTAATGCAATAGACAGAAAAGGAACGCTCTGATCTGTATAGATATAGTTGGAGTCTGCCGTAGGCATATCCGTCATTGCTTTGGTATACTTCCAGTAGCATGCAGCCGGAGTCTCCAGCAGAAGCTGCGTATTTCCGCTTAACTCTTCCAAAGTCCTGTCATAGAGATACTTGGATACAGAACGTGTCTGCATGGTATCACCTAATGTATAAGTAAACAGTGTATTACATACTCCGCCAAGTGCCAGTTCATGAATATCCTTCTTTGCCAGATTCTTCTGCAACGTCATCAGATTCTCATAACTTTTCTGTGGTGTCCAGAATACGAAGGTATCATATACTGTCTTGTATTCCTCTTCCTCATACAGACGTTTATCCATTTTCTTCACTGTATTGAAAGTCGTATTACCAGTCTCTGGATTGGCTCTGATACCATCTGTATACAAATAAAAGTCAATGCCTTGCTCTTTACTGTCTGCAATCAGTTCTTCCAGTGATTTCCTGCCGCCAATACTGCTGTCCACATCCAGTTTCGTTACAGGAAGTGCACAGATACCGCCGTCCTGCCAGCCTTTATACTGTGTCAGGATGTCTGTCACGCCTCTGGCTTCCAGATCATCATAGATTTCTCTGATATTGTCTACTGTCGTTACAGGTACTGCCTTTTTCCAGAGCATCCAGTTCTCAACATCACTGCCCAGGAAGTCCAGTCGAATCCTGAATTCATCTTCCTTCTGGGATAACTCGCCCTTTTCCAGCAGGTAATTACGATACCTCTTGGCAAGTCCTGCATAATCTGCTTCTTCCTCTTCTACGAACAGATAGCGGATTTTGATATCATACTGGATTCTGTCTGTTACCTTCGTTACTGATCCACCGGAATTAGAGGTAGGCTGAATATAAGTAGTACTTTTTCTAAAAGAAGCCGTTACCCAGTTATAGTCAGAATAAGCACCATTTGGAGTCGCATAGATAGATGCCTCTTCCTCTCCGTTCTCTATCACTGCCAGATATCCCATACCGTCAGTTGTATGTACCATGCCATACACTGGTGCAAGAATCTGCTCCGGGTCATTGTGTGTCTCATATTGGCTCCACAGAAGTGACAACACATAGGATTCTCCAACACCTACATCACTGCCATACACCTTCTGGACATATCCCGAATCAAATCTGCCTTCCTTATCATCCAGATAGATCAGTGCTCCGTTACCATCGGGTACGAACATATAACCATCTACTTCGCCCAGTTTCGTATTACCAAGCAATGGAAACAGGTAGATATTGCCGATTTTTTTGTTCTCTGCATTTTCATAGATAGAATTCTCTGGAATATAAGCAGTAATGCTGCCGTCATCATAGAGCTTAACTTCTACTTCAAAACCCAGCTCATATGATGGATAATCCAGCCTGGCATGAAATCCGCCGGGAATCTTTTCTACCGAAACCCTGGCACCACTACTCTCCAGACCGATCTTCTTCTGCATGGTATTGGTATCTTCCTGAAGTTCTACTACGACACCGGACTGTAAGAATCCTTTCCAGGTATCATTAACCTTAGCAAGGCTTTCCTCGTCCCGCACTGTAGATTCCATGACAGCTCCTGTCTTTTTATTTCTTACCAGAATGGACAATGCCGGTTCATACAGATATAACTCATAAGCGTCGTTTGCCGCCACCAGTGTATGTCCTTCCAGAGTCGCCTGTTCTACTGCCTTATCACTCAATGCCGCCACCGGTTCTGCAATCTGTTCTTCCACATCTGCAAAAGAAAGCGAATCACTGCTGCCCGAATTGGTCACTACATGATAAATTGCTGCCGCTGCGACTAAAATGACAATCAGGATCACAATTGTCAGGACTCTGCGCTTTAATTTCTTTTTAGTTTCCAATTCGATACACCACCTCTCGTACGACTGTAATTACGAAGTCGATTACCTGTGAGAATAACACATAGATGATACATACCAGCAATGTCAGGATCAATACGGTAAAAGCCGTGATTGCCAGTGCTTTGGCTGTCTCTCCTACTGTGAAATTATTGATTTCCTTTAATGTCAGCAATATCAGTATCACTACCCAGGTCCAGACTATAATATTTGCAAAAGAGATCAGGAACACTTCGTTATACGTCAGGACGTTACTTAACAGAATGACAAAAGGCTTGATGACAATATACGGAGTCAGGCAGTATGCGTAGGCACAATACAGATCCTTAAAGAAGCCTTCGCCTTCATGAATCGTAACGACCAGATAATTGCAGGCTGTCAATCCGATAAAGATAACCAGCACCTTGCCAATATCTGTAATCAGATCATATCTGCCTTCCCTCACTGTCTTCACCAGGAATCCACTGCAATATTTCTCCAGAATCGAGATCAGAATAAACGTACCCAGTAATATATTGGCACACCACCAGGAATTCTTGCCCTCTTTCTTCACACCGTAACAGCCGTCCATCGGATGTCTCATAAAGTACAGACTGTAACGAAGCTGTCCCAATAATATATGCTCTCCTGTCTGTGTTGTGGGACGATTAGCATATTTCTTACGGTACAGAGACTTGCCGCCCCGAATCAGTACAATCACGGCTGCTATCGCAAGGACTGCTGCTACCAGATAATTACGGATCCAGATATTTCTGACTTCCCAGAACGCATCAGAGTATCCTTCAAAGGATTTGGCAAGTCTGAAATATTTCAAAGCCTGCTCATAATTTTCCTCCTGTAAATATGCATGACCCATTGCCTGGTTCGCATAGTCAAACATACTGTTCATCTGCAGGACTTTACTTAGCGGTTCCTTACTCTGTGTATACTGTCCTTTGGAGAACAGATACAGTGATTCATGTAACAGGTTCGTAAATTCAGTGGGTTCAAATATATGAATCTGCTTCTTATCAGAATCCAGCAGATATATCCTGTCATCCTCATCCACTGCGATGGCTTCTACTTTGTTACACAGACCTACCCTTTGTCTGCCGTCATCTCTTCCACCAAACATAAAGAGCAGTTCGCCGTCTTCGTTATATTCATAGATATATCCATCCGAGTCAGCAACCAGAATATTGTTATAATTACCAGTCGTAACTGCTGCCGGAAGATCTGCATAATATGGATCAGAGTCCAACAGATTCTTACCTGCAATGTTGAGCTTCTTTAAGCTGGTTTCCTTATCACCCTGCGTTACTGTATAGATCAATCCCGTATCATCAATATGCAGGTTGGTCGGTGTAGAGGGAATATTGCTCAGCATCTGTGCCCTTTGCGCATCTGTCAGAATCACTCTCTGAATCATCTGGAAAGGACTCAGTGACGTATAATTCGTTCCAAAATATCCAAGGAAAGAGCCACCCTCTACCGGGCTTAACTGAACGATACCATTCATATTGCCTTCACAGATGATGTACATGGTTCCCGTCTTGTTGGCTACTACCTTCGTTGGCTTAAAATCCATACTGTTTCCATAAATCGGAGAATCGGGTTTGCCGTACTCTGCCGTCACATTCCCCTGAGCATCGAATACAAATACCTTCTTTGCATCCTTATCCGCTACATAGACTGTGCCATCCTCTGTGACATACACCCCTGTAGGAGTCTGTAAGATACCCTCTCCAATAGTGCCTACCTGCTCTCCATCGCGGGAACAGATCAGAATCACATGCGCACCGGCATCTGCGATATAGAGATTACCGTCCTTGCCAATTGCCATATCCATAGGAGATACGAAAGCTGTCTCCCCTACTTTGGTAATCGCCGCCAGTGGATTATAGGCTGACTGTGTTTCCAGAACATAGCCATAACCATCTACTGTATAAGTCTTATATGGTGTCTCTGCAGAAGCTGTCATACCCGCCATCATAACCAGACACAGGAGCATTGCAAAGATTCTTCTTAATTTTTTCATACTCTGCCCCCTTATTTGATGCCTGAATGAGCCATGGTATTCATAAAGCTCTTTCTCAGAATTAAAAAGATAGCCAGATTCGGCACAAACTGAATCAATACACCTGCTGCCAGAATACCCTGTCCTGCTACGTTATTATTTGTATTAGCCAGTGTGTTCAGGTAAAAAGCCAACGTCTTCATGCTTTCATCATTAATATAGAGGTTGGAGCTTTCTACATTCGTCCACGCTGCCTGGAAAGCCAGAATCGCTGTCGTGGCAACTGCCGGTTTGATAAGCGGCAGAATAATGGAGCGGTATATCTTAAAGTCGGAAGCACCATCCATATAGGCTGCATCCAGAAGTGCATCCGGTATCTGGTCTATGAACTGCTTTACAAGGAACAATCCTACAGGCATTGCCAGAAGCGGCAGGATATGTGCCAGATAGGTGTTCTTAATACCAAGTGTATCAATAACCAGATATCTGGGGATCATAACGGCTACAGATACGAACATCAATGCGGTATTATTAATCTCCATTAATGCATATTTACCTTTGAAACGCAGCTTCGACAGAGCAAATCCCGCCATTGATGAAAACAGGATCGACAGAACCACGACTGCACCTGTCACTATGATACTGTTAAATACATAACGGCTCATGGGAATATTGCTGCCTGCGGATGCCTTAAACAGCTTGGTGAAGTTATCCAGTGTCGGCTTATGTACCAATATCTGCGGTGGAAAAGCAAACAGCTCATCCATAGGCTTAAATGCATGGCAGACAATAAATACGATTGGAATGCACATAAAGATCGCAAGTGGCAGCAAAATCAGAATGATCTTGATCTGACCTGCTTCAAATTTACGGGGATTGATATTACTTCCCTTATATCCAGCCATTCTCTGCCACCTCCTTAATCCTCTCTGAACATCTTTCCAAAGAACTTGGAAAATGCATATACCATCAACAGTAATACGACAGATACCGCTGCCGCATAACCCATTTCATAACGCAGGAATCCATAATCTTCAATATGGTTCACGATCAACTGACCTGCGTAATTAGGTGTCGGGTTCGTACCTGAGAGCTGTACGCCGATGGCGCCATTCTGAAATGCTCCTACGATTGCCATAACTGCACCAAACAGCATCTGGGGCTTCATCGTAGGAATCGTTATATAGATCATTTCCTGAAAACGATTCTTCACTCCATCAATAGCTGCCGCCTCATACAATTCCTCATCTGCATTCAGGATACCTGCAAGCATTGCCAGAAATCCTACTCCCATACTCGACCACAACGCTACAATAATGATAATGGGAAGCAGATATCTACTGTCCAGAAGCCAGATGATCGGAGCATCGATCACACCAAGCTTCATCAGCCAGCTGTTGAGATAGCCCATCTGATCGCCGGAGAATATGATCTTCCACAGTACGGTCATTGACGTAGCACCTGTCATACTCGGGGAATAGAAGATGACAGTAAGGACAGTGCGGGGAACACTGCTTAGCTGTGCCAGCGCCCATGCTACCAGAAAGGACAGGATATATCCACCGGGACCAACGATTAATGCATATATGATCGTATTAGGCAATACCTTCTGCATAAAGATATCATCTGCTGTCAGAAGGTTAATATAATTGAGGAACCCTTTAAAGGTAGGCATCTGTATCGTATCATAGCTTGTAAATGAAAGACCGATCGCTACCACCATAGGGATGATGATAAAGGCAGTAAACAGGATCACATAAGGGGCAAGGAAGCCATATGCCGCTTTATTGCCATGTTCTCGTCTGGCTGCTTTTGTCTTTTTGCCTTTTCTTAACTGCTGTGCGGTTGCTGTCATAGCTTACCTGCCTCCTTTCTGCGCTTTACTGTTTTGAATGATCTCATGTACCTTCTCAATAGTAGGTACTTCGTATTCTTTCACAGTGACTCCGTTCTCTATATAGCCAAACTCCTCCAGCTTGCGAAGTGTCTCTCTCTTGATATTCTTCTGTGCATCATCCAATGCCTCTCTGACATTGGCACTCTTTGCTCCCAATACCACCAGATTATACGCATCTGATAACTCACGTTCTACCATGTAGCTTGCCAGTGCTCTGGGTGCTTCCATCGTCCAGGTAAGCTGTTCGGATATCACTTCCTTATCATCACTGTCCCAGGGCAGTTGCGCAAATGCTTCACAATTGGCTGTATTCCAGTAATATTCATCACCATAGGTAATCTGTAGTCTCTGTCCAAACTCAGCCTGAACCTGAGCACTAGACCACCATTTCACAAATTCCCATGCCTGCTCTTCTCTTTCAGGGGTAGAGTTAAACAGGAAGGTACTCTCCGCACCTGCTGATGAATATCTCATTATTTCACCATTCTCGTCTTTAACTCCCGGTATCAATGCCACACCCCACGAGCCATCGATCTCTGGTGCTGCATTGGAGATCAGATTGTACGTACCAAAATCTGAAATTCCAATCGGATAGTCTCCATTTCTGAAATGCTGATAGAAATTGGGCACATCCTTTGGAAGATTATAAATGGTAAACAGATTTGTCAAAGTCGTGAAACCTTCTACGACCTCTTCACTGGTGATCGTCACATTCTCTACATAGGTATCATAGAGTCTGCCGCCACTCTGGAAAATAATCGGTGTCGTATCAAGGAAGGTCTTCATACCGACTGTCCTTGCAGTAGGATAATAGAAGTTCAGACCTCTCATCTGCAAATCCGGCAGCATTGCCTCTACATCCTCCAGTGTATCCGGTACTTCCAGTCCCAGCTTATCCAGAATGTCTTTTCTATAGAAGAGCACCTGGAAATTCATGGTTTCCGGTATCGCATATACACTGTCATCAATAACATACGGCATCAGCAGACCTTCCGTATATCTTCCTGCTACTTCTGCAAAATCATCGAACTGGGTCAGATCCTTTAATGCACCTCTGATACCTAATTCAAAAGGAATCGAATAGTTGACTCCTGTCGCTACATCCGGTGAATCTCCAGAAGCATTGGCAAGCACCAGTTTCGTCTGGTCCGGCATCAGTGACAGGTCTACTTCTATTCCAGTCTGCGGTGTGAACTCTTCTGTAATCATCTGCTGCATGATCTCCAGATGTTGTCTGGAACGATTCACAGATACCTGTAAATGTTCCGGGTTCGTATTGGAAGAGGAATATGCCTGTTTTCCAAAGGAAGTACAGAATCTCACGATACCAAGTCCTGCCTTCACAAATACATTCTTATGTCTGGGAAGCTGTTTTGCTGCATCCTCCTGATACAAATAGATACTGTCCAGTGAAAAATCATTCCCGTTGAGACTGTCAATCAGATTTGCCAGATGCTGATTGACGGAAGAAGTACTGGTTGCCAGTTCATCAATTCGATATATCAGTTCATCCGGCTTCTTTGCCAGACTTCTCAACTGATTCTCTGCAATGGAGATAGAGGAAAAGGCTGCTATCTTTTTCTTATCCTGATTATACGTGCGGGCTTCTTCCATAACTGCCGCCAGTTCATCTGCCCATTGTATAAGCGTATCGCCGATTCCAGGAATATAACTCTCCAGCGAGAAATCTCTGTATTTATCTTTGTTCGTACCTGCTACCTTGGTTACTTCCAGTGAAAGGTCATTGACCTTACCCATGATCTGCTCAATCGTTTCCAGTGCATTTCTAAGTGGTTCCATGCTGATCTGCATGGATATCGTATGCTGACCTGCACCTAACGGTACGCTGATCTTATTTCCTTCACTATCCAGTAAAGTATACAGATTGTAATCTTTTTTATAGGCAAATGCACAGTTCTCAAATTCTGTATTAGGCAGTTCTCCATCAATTCTGATATTCATGAATACAGGAAAGTCTGATTTATCGGACTGGCTGTAATGAAAAGCCAGATAGTAATTGCCCTCTTTTTCAACCGTAAACTGATAGGATATCTGCTGTCCTCCTTCTGAGAAAGAGGTAGAATCCACAGTATTCATGATTCTGTTGCCAGCCTGATAAGGATACAGGTTCGGATCATATTCGCAGGTGGCATGAATGGAAGAAGCATTTCGGTAAGTAAAATTCTCAGCCTGAATCTCAATAAAGCCATCACCTTCTGCCCTTTCGCTGCCTGTATAGGCTTCTACCTGTGGTTTGGCTGTCAGTTTGAAATTACCAAGAAGCAGGGTTCCTTCTTTTAGCGTGACAGTCACTGTATGTCTGCCCTTAGTCAGCTCAATGCCAAGAGGTCCACTATAGCGGTATGTAGAGTCCATAATGTATTTGTTCTGCCATTCATAGACCTTATCAGGAATCCCTACGACCTCATTACCATAGCTGTCATAAGATTTCTGCTGCGGTGTAGACCACTGACTCTCAAGCACCTGCTGGCGCATCTCATAGAACGGAAAGTCTCCATCTATCATGAACTGCGCCTCTACCGGAAGAATGGTATCACTGTCAGCCAAATAATCAAAGCACATATAGTAAATGCCATCAGCAACAACATTCAGCTCCAGTTCTATGCTGCCACGCTCCCCTATCTGAACTGCTGATGTATATCCATAATCGTCTGTAAAAACCGCATCCGTGCTGGTGCAGATATCCTTAATGGGGTATTCTATATCTCCACCTGTATATTCTGGTAAAGCATAGCCGGCACTGATCTTCGTATAACCGTTATCAATTCGTTCACTGGCATATCCTTCTGTTACACTGCCTGTCGTCTGACTCTCCTGCACTGTCTCCTGTACCGCCATAAGCTGCAGGGGTATCGCTGTAGCTGCCATACCTGCTGCCAGTCCCAGTGCCAGTATACGTCTCCAACTGTGAAGTGTTACCTTTGCTCCGGCCATCTTACGCTTCCTCATGCCTTCAACCCAACCTTTCCATTTTAGAACCTGATATATCTTTTACTGCACCCTATAGTAATCAATCGAATCTTTTCGTATGAAATACGGTTCGTTTTAATTTTGAGTTAATTATTATAGTATTTCCTATATGTTTGAATTTACGCCACATTATCGAAAAAGTCAATATATATTTCCGTTTCATTTGTGCTCTTTGGCATGAAAAAACCGCCATTTTGGGCGGTTTCTCGTAAGATTTATTAGATTAGACGAATTTTGCATACATCTTTTGTGCAAGATGAACGAAACTTCATTTTACTGTTTTATATTGGAGTGAAAGTTTTAGTCTCTTTTTTCAATGTTGCTTTTACTTTTATACCTGAATGACTCCGCACAAGCTCAATATAATGACCAGTACACCAAGAACAATTCGATACCATCCAAATACCTGGAAATCGTGTTTCTTGATATAATCCATCAGGAAACGGATCACAACTACAGATACGATAAAAGCTACCAGTGTTCCAACTGCAAGGATTGCCAGTTCCATTCCTGAGAATGCAAAGCCAAACTTCAAAATTTTTAATAGGCTGGCTCCAAACATAACTGGAATCGCCAGGAAAAATGTGAACTCAGAAGCCACGGTTCTGGATACACCGATCAGCAATGCACCTACGATGGTTGCCCCTGATCTGGAAGTTCCGGGGAAAATTGCAGCGATGAGCTGGAATACACCAATCATAAGTGCTGTCTGGAAGGTAATGTCTTCCAGTCTGGTAATCTTCGCCTTTTTACCCTTATTACGTCTCTCTATGACAATAAATGCCACACCAAATACGATCAGTGCAATTGCAACAGAAAATGCATGATAGAACAGCGCTTCAAATACATCATCAAAAAGCAGGCCTATCACTGCTGCCGGGATACATGCCACTACAATCTTACACCACAGCATGATCTTATCCATCTCAATGACCGGCTTGGATTTGTCCTTGAACTGGAATGGAAATATCTTATTCCAGAACAACAGTACAACTGCCAGAATCGCACCTAACTGAATGACTACCAGAAACATTTCCTTGAACTCCGGTGTACAGTCAAGCTTAACGAACTCATCCAGGATAATCATGTGACCGGTACTGCTGATAGGCAGCCACTCGGTAATACCCTCTACAATACCAAATAATATGGCTTTTAAAATTTCAATCATAATACTCCTCTTTCTTTGCGTTTCTCATTTAAAACGACATTTTCTATGCATTTAAGAACTTCATCATGTCCTCATAGCATGCTTTTGCATCTTCATAGCCCAATTCATAGAGCTTTTCCAGTTTCTTTCTGTCCTTCTCGATTCTGCCTATGTCATTTGCTTCCTTTGGACGAATGACAAAAGCACGGCCATGAGCCTTCTGCCCCTCGATAAATCTCAGTGTATCATTATAGGCATTATGTCTGTTCGCCATCAATTCATACAGCTTGGGATAATTGGTATAACGAAGCCTGATCATTTCAAGCTGCGCTGACGGTGCAGGCTTTCTGACATAATCTGTCTCTTTGGTCAATATCACAATATTCTTCGCATTGCCATCCTTAATTGCATGACGTATTGGAATCGGATCAGCTATGCCGCCATCCAGATACGGCTTGCCGTCAATCATAACAATCCTTGATACCAGCGGCAGGGAAGCAGATGCACGCACATTGATGATATCTTTATGCATCTCTTTCATTGGCAGATATTCTGCCTTGCCAGTCTCCAGATTTGTCACAACTGCGTATGCATTTCCCTCATATCTGGCTGCTTCCTTATAGTCATAGGGCAGAAGCTTATTGGGAATCGTATCATAGCACATCTTAACATTGAACAGATCACCTGTTGTCAGCAGACTGCGCATGCTGCAGTAATTCTTATCTCTGAGGTAATCCAGTGATACATGATAAGCACGCTTAGGCTGCCTGGATATATAGCTGCACAGATGGCAGGCTCCCGCTGAGACACCATAAACATTCTGAAAGTATAAATCCTTTTCCATAAAGAAATCCAGTACTCCGGCTGTGTAGATTCCCTTCATACCGCCGCCTTCAAGAACAAGTCCTGCCTGAACCATCGCCTACGCCTCCTTCTTTCTGTCTGGGTACTCTGTTTCTACGAACTTACGAAGTGCAGCCAGTGAACGCTGTACCTTCTCTGTATCAATGCAGTAAGCCATACGGAAGAATCCCGGACAGCCAAAGGAATCACTGGGTACAAGTACCAGATCATATTTCAGTGCTTTCCGGCAAAAGGCAGCTGCATCTTCTTCCAGCGCTTTGGGGAAGATATAGAAGGTTCCACCCGGTTTCACACAGGTAAAGCCCAGATCCATCAGCTCCTTATAGATAAGGTTCATATTAGTTTCATATACGGACAGATCCGCTGTTTCTCCAAGTACCTCTGATACTGCGATCTGGATAATAGATGGAGGGCAGTTATGTCCAATTCCTCTGGATATCTGACTGCACATAACGGATATCAGCTCAGAATCTGTACACTTTGGATTGGCTGCTACATAACCGATTCTTTCACCAGGCAGTGATAAGGATTTGGAATAGGAATAGCAGGAGAGTGTATTGTCATAGAATTTGGATACATATGGGGCATCCACACCTTCAAATACGATCTCACGATATGGCTCATCTGATACGATAAAGATATCGTGTCCATATTCCTCCTGTTTGTCATTTAACAACTGTGCCAATCTTGTCAATGTCTGCGTAGAATATACAGTACCTGATGGATTATTGGGTGTATTGATGAGGATTACTGCTGTATTCTCATTGATCATGCTCTCCAGTGCTTCAAAGTTAATCTGGAACTGTTTTGTGTCAGCCGGTACAACTTTAAGAACTGCTCCTGTCCTGTTCACATACTGCTTATATTCAGGGAAGAATGGGGCAAAGGTGATGACTTCATCTCCGGGCTTGGTCACAACACGGATTGCATGTGCGACTGCACCTGCTGCGCCTGTTGTCATAAATATATGCTCTGATGTGTAATTCATGCCATAGGTCTTATTCAGATACTGTGCAAGTCTCTCTCTTACGTAGGGAATTCCCTGTGACTGGCTGTAACCGTGTAATTCCATAGGATTTCTCGTTTGCAGCAGTTCTATCATCTTATCTGTAAATACCTGTGGTACAGGTACGGAAGGATTGCCCAGACTATAATCAAATACATTCTCATAACCAATTTCTGCTCCGCGTTTTGCCGCCCATGCAGACATCTCTCTAATAACTGATTTACCGCTTAACATTGCTTTGTAATCTTCTGATACCACTTTATGCCCTCCTTGTAATTGTTTGTTCTGGTTTGGGTGATTTTGAAAAATCCACCCAATTCTGCTTACCGGATTTATTATAGCATCGGGGGTATGTCATGTCAAAAGAGAGCTGATTTCTCAGCTCTCTTTTATGTGTACGAATTTCAATTCAGGCAATGGTTGAGGCAATAATGGTCATTTTTCCTTGCAGGTCTACTTTGCCGTAGCCGCTTGGGAGGATGAAGTGATTTTTGATCATTTGTCCGTTAATGAGCCCGTCGCCGTCAATGACGCTCATAATGAGGAATGGATAATCCTGTGTGATGGTAAGTGGTGCATCTACATCAATTTTCCATACTTTGTAATAATTGCAGGCAATCAACAATTTCATTGGTGTATCCATAGCTTCTATCTTCTCTGCTGAGAGGATACTGTCTTCTACGGATTTGGCAGGAACGGTGATAACATCAATGCTCTTGTCTACGTGAAGCTCTCTTGGTTTGCCATTGGAGAGTCTGTCATAATCATAGACACGATAGGTAACATCTGAGTTCTGCTGTGTCTCCAGTATCTGAATGCCTCCTTTAATTGCATGAACTGTACCAGGGTCGATCTGGATAAAGTCGCCTTTTTTAACGGGTACTTGTCTGATGAACTCATTCCATCTGCCTTCACGGATCATGGAGTTTAATTCTTCTTTAGTCTTGGCATTGTGTCCGATGACCAAGGTAGCTCCTTTAGGTGCATCAAGAATATACCAGCACTCCGTCTTGCCAAGAGAGCCGTTTTCATTCTTAGCTGCATATACGTTATCAGGATGTACCTGAATACTTAAATCAGCCTTGGCATCAATGATCTTGATAAGGAGTGGAAATCTGTCGTTATCCACATTTCCGAATAATTCCGGCTCTTCTGTCCACAACTGGCTGAGGGTTTTGCCTGCATAAGTGCCTTCTTTGATGGTACAGTCTCCGCTTGGATGTGCACTGACTGCCCAGCACTCACCGGTATTATCCCCTGGAATATCATAATGCCATTCTGTCCCTAATTTGTCGCCGCCCCATATCATCTGCTTGAATACAGGGTTCATATAGATAATTTCTTTCTTATTCATATTAATGCTAAGATTCCTTCCGTTAGTTTCCATGACCTGCTGATACCAGTATGCAGAATCCTTTGCAATCCTTTTCTGTGTCAGATAATCTACATATACCAGACCGAAACGTTCACTGTAGCCCTTATCCCATTCAAAATTGTCTAGGAAAGTCCACAGGAAATATCCTCTGACATCAGCCCCTTCATCCACTGCTTTCTGCAGGCAGGATATATATTTATCAAGAAAATCAATTCTATTGCTGTCGTGCACCCTGCCATCTGCTGCTATCTGATCGTGGCATGCCATGCCATTCTCTGTAATATACATAGGCAGATGATATCTTTCATATAAGAAGCGCACGCCCCAGTAGAGACACTCTGGTGTTACAGGCCAGTTTGTTGCTGTTTTCGGGAAGCCCTCTGTACGGTCTACATATTCAGGCTTACCATCTTTACCCGCACGAATCCAGTAGCCATTGTAGATATTCTGTCCCATAAAGTCCAAGGGCTGATGGATCAGCTCCATATCTTCCTTCGTAATTACCGGCAGATATTCCTTGAACTTCTCCAGTCCTTCCTTTGGATATTCCCCTAAAAAGACAGGGTCATTGAACCATGCCACATTCCAGGTCCAGTTATCAAGCGGCTGGTCAAAACCAAAATAAATACTTCTTGCAGCTTCAATATCTTCCGGGCTGTCTGTGTATGGATAGGCAACACCACAGGTAGGCGCATATCCGACCTTGATTGGCTGTTTTGCATATTTACGCAGCATCTGAACTGCTCTTCCGTGTGCACGTAATGCATTGTGGGCAATCTGAAATACATCTTTTACAGGTAATTTCAGTCCGGGTGCATGGATACCGCTCAGATGACCGATTCCTACGAAGCACTCCGGCTCATTTAATGTAATAAAGTACTCTGCAAGGTCAGAGAAATTCTCTGCAACAACCTTCGCATATTCGCCGAACCACTCAATCACTTCTTCATTGAGCCATCCGCCTCTATCCTGCAAGGCCTGTGGGAACTCCCAATGATACATGGTCACATAAGGCTCTATGCCATTTTTCTTCATTTCCTTTATCATGTCACGATACAGGGCAATTGCCTTTTCATTAACCCGTCCGGTTCCTTCCGGCAGAATCCTTGCCCAATTCAGAGAGAAACGGTACGCTTTCACTCCTAACAGACGCATCATGGCAAAATCCTCTTTATAACGATGCATATGATCACACGCTACATCTGCATTCTGGCCATCATAAATCCTGCCCTGTTCAGCAAAAGTATCCCATATGTTCTTACCTCTGCCATCTTCCGGATCTGTACCTTCTATCTGATATGCACTGCTGGCAACGCCCCATACAAAATTCTCTGGAAACATATCCTTACCTCCTATTTTAATAATGTTCTGATATATGCACTCAATGCCCTGGCGGCTTTCTGATGACTTGGGTAACCAGGGTGTTGTCTGGAGCCGAAGCTGTCAGCATCCGTATCCGGGAGCTGCAGATAGCTTACCTTTCCATCCTGCGTCTCATCCACATATTCATAGACTGCCTGACAGATAGGCTTCTCAAAGTGAATGCCCAGCATGCCATAGCACCAGATGATCTGCGCTTTCGGATTACACTCTCTTAATGTATACAGGAAATCCTTAACGCCTTTTCTGAAAAAGGCAATATCTTCCTCATTATAGGAGCCATCCGGATTCTTACGCATTTTATGGTGCTCTCCTGTCTGCTCATCTACCCACTGCGGCTGTTCAAAAGAGCTGGCATCATTCGTTCCCAGATTCACCACTATGACATCAGGCTGCCAGCTGGCAAACTCAAAATTCTCATTGCCGCCAAGTTCTTCGTTCATATCACTCTTCATCAGACTGCAGATCTGTCTGTAGTACTTTGGAAGTGCGCCATTGGGATTGTTATCCCAGGTATTACATACACCCCAGCCACTCTGTGAAAAGACACGATACTCTGCATCCAGTTCCTTTGCAGTCAGATAGGCATAATCACGCAAAGAAGAGAAGAACATGGGTATCCAGTCCTCCTCTTGTTTTGCACCAAAGGTTCCTTCCCCAGAGGTAATGCTGTCACCGATAAATTCAAGCTTACATGCCTTATCCGCTACAGGATAAAAAACGCCATCATGACGTAATGCATGAATATGAATGTAGGATTTGGGATCTGCACTCATTGCCTGCAGATCCTTATAAAATCTTACATTCTTCACATTATCAGGATTCATTCCTCTGAAAAGGGAAATCCAGTACCGACCGGCAGTCAGCATCTGTCTGCCTATCCAGTCACCATTTACAGTATAACTGAACCAAGGCTCGTAAGTGTCATAGGTAACTTCTACCTCTACCCACAGTTCAGAACCAGATACATTGCATTCAAACCCACTGGCGGTCCAGAATAACGTCAACGGATCACGCCTGTTTGTCGTCCTGCCATGTACCTTCAGCTCTTTGATGTCTTTTACTGCCGTTTCCATATGTACTTTCCTCCATTACTCACCATTTCAGCATCTGCACACTATCTCCTGCCGATCTCCTTATCGGATTCGGACAGCTTGCTGTTATTCTTGATATATTCTACAATATCATCAATTTCTGTAAATGCAAGCCCTACATAGCTGTCAGCAGCACCATAATAGATTGCAATTCTTCCTGTCTCGGCATCATGGATAGTTGCACAAGGGAAGCATACATTAGGCACAAAGCCTCTCTCCTCGTACCATTCTTCCGGTGTCAGAAGGAAAGTTTCACATCTGTATTTTACGATAGAAGGATTATCAATATCCAGAATTGCTCCGCCAATGCTGTATACATAACCATTACATGTTCCACTTACACCGTGATAGAACAGCAGCCAGCCTTCACTTGTTTCAATAGGAGCAGCGCCACCGCCGATTTTAAGTGACTGCCACCATTCATTCCCTTTTCCCATAACATGTCTGTGCTTGCCCCAGAATGTCATATCAGGACTTTCGCTTATGAAGATATCACCAAATGGTGTATGTCCACTGTCTGAAGGACGGCTCAGCATTACGAAGTTACCGTTAATCTTTCTTGGGAAAAGAACGGCATTTCTATTGAAAGGCAGGAACGGATTCTCAATTCTTGTAAATGTCTTGAAATCTGTAGTCTTAGCCATACCAATTGCTGCTCCGTAGAAATCACCACACCAGATAATATAGTAGGTATCTTCTACTTTTACCAGACGGGGATCATACGCATATACCGGCATAAATAGCTTGCCGTCCTCATCCACGAAATTAATCTTGTTTTCATCAAAATTCCAGTGAATTGCATCTTTGCTGTGTCCCATGTAAATGTAAGGGATTCCATTGGTCTGCTCACCGCGGAATACACCGATAAACTCATCACCGTAAGGGATAACTGCGCTGTTAAAGATTCTTGCTACGCCTTTTAATGGGTTTCTTCCAATAATGGGGTTCTCTTTATATCTCCAGATGGGTGCTCCTGTGAACTCTCCTTCCGGTCTTTCCTGCCAGGGCATATTTTTAACTGCTGGTGCATTATATATTTTTACTTTGCTCATAATGTTTTCCTTTCTACTTTGTGGGTTGTAATAGGTTATTTGCCTAATGAAATTTAAGTTAATGTGAAGCAATAACAGATACTAAATAAAATGGTACTTTATCGTCTTCGTGAGTTTCGATCAACTCTATCCTGACAGTATGTTTCCCATAAGGTAAATGCTCTGCCAATGTATCCAGATGAAGGCTGTCACCCCAGGTTTCCTCGAAGTTGCCATCAAGGATCATGGCGTGTTCCTCGTCCCCATCTACAATGGCTTTTGCAATCGGGGTAGGCTGTACCACTGATTTACGATACTGTACAGCAAGACAGCTTCCTTCCACCTCGAAGGTGACGTTTGCGCCTTTTTCAGATGCTGTCCAGCCTTTGCGGAATATCTCACGGATATCGTTCTGCGGGGTATCATCTCTGACGAAACCATCTGTGACAGGGTCATAATTGTTGTTCTGCCAGCGTGTAGAATGTTCATATGCATTCTGTGTTATAGGTGCCGGCATGTCATTGTCCTGCTCTCTCTCGTGTTCCAGGTTGGCGTATACCAACTCCAAAAAATGAATTATGACATCTGCCATCAGCTGATGTCCCAGATCATTTGGATGCAGGTCATCCTGCGTAATCTCACGATTGGTTATTGAACCATCAGCCACTTTGGCATAAATGGTAGGTTTCATGCTTACACATGGAATCTGATATACTTCTCCAATATGGTTGTGCTGCGCCTGGGCGTTGCAGCCATCATCATAACGTACACTGTTCACAATCAGGAGCGCCGGTTTGCCCTCATCTGAATAGAGATGTCTGATCAAGCCCTCATAAGTCTCCAGAAAATGTGCATTATCATCATCATTGACACTGAATTCCACAACAGAGAAATCAATATGATGGGATAGCAGATCACTATCTGCTCTTGCCACGCCAAACTGCGAAGTCGTACCACCGATTCCTGCATTTACATAAGTGACACTCGTGTCAGGAAATTGTTTCTTCCACCACTCATATACCAGATATGCATAACAGGTCTCCGGTGTTGAGGACAGGCAGCCCTGTGTAATAGAGCCTCCCAGGAAGCCTACCGTAATAGGCTCTCCGCTCTTTGCCTTTCTCATAACTTTTTTAATTCGATACCAGTTTCCACAATTAACGATTCCCAGATGATTATCAATCAGTTTGTCAGCCATCGCTCCAGCTCTCCTGTTCTCATTATTTGTTTAAAAATTCTAAGTTTTTACGAATAAAATCACATCTCTGCTCTACGCACTTAACACTGCGGAGCGGATCCGTTGGTGTATTGAATACATAATCCATCAGCTTGTCAATTGTAGTAGTTGCTACATGAAGTCTTGTATCGCTGGATGCATAGTAGATATATACATCTCCGTTGTCTCTTGCGATTGCACCATTGGTAAATACTACATTAGATACATCTCCGACTCTCTCTTCTCCAAGAGGAGCAATCAGGAATCCACCCGGTTCAGCAATGACCTTGGTAGGCTCTTCAAGGCTTGTAGCGAATGCATATACGACATAACGAAGTCCTGCTGCTGTATTACGTACGCCGTGTGCAATATGAATCCAGCCCTTAGGTGTCTTAATTGGAACTGCACCTGCACCGTTCTTGGCTTCTGTAATCGTATGATACTTTCTCTTGCTTGTAATGATCTCTTCATCAATAACAGCATGTGTAATATCATCACACAGACCAAAACCGATTCCTCCGCCGCTTCCTGTATCAATGAAATCATCCATAGGTCTTGTATAGAAAGCGTATTTGCCATTGACAAATTCAGGATGCAGTACGACATTACGCTGCTGAGGGGAATTCAGAGTTTTAAGATTATCCAGTCTCTCCCACTTCTTTAAGTCTTTGGTTCTGACGATACCTGCCGCTGCAACCGCTGCGGAAAGGTCATTCACACTGTTATCCTTGCTTTCTGAGCAGAATACGCCATAAATATAACCATCTTCATGTTTGGTAAGACGCATATCATATACATTCGTCTCTTCCGGGCATACATCATCTAACAGTATTGGATAATCCCAGAAACGGAACCCATCAATACCGTTATCACTCTCTGCTACCGCAAAGAAAGACTTTCTGTCATTGCCTTCTACACGGGCTACCAGATAGAATTTGCCGTTCAGTTCAATTGCACCTGAGTTAAATACGGCATTTACACCCAGTCTTTCCATAAAATATGGATTGGTCTTTGGATTCAGATCAAATTTCCAGAAAGGTGGAATATGATCTCTTGTAAGAACCGGATATTTGTAGCGGTCATAGATACCGTTATAAAAATCTGTTTTTTCATTCTTACGTGTTACGACTGCTTCGTAACGCTCCATGATTTCCTTATATTTCTCTTGAAACATCAACATTTCCTCCGTTTTATTTTGTACTCTGCAAACGTTTGATTACTTCAAAACACATCCTGCCGTTATGATATGGGCATTTCCACGGCTCTACAATCGGTCTGTCCGTGTATGGTCTGCCATCTTCATTGACAAGCCAGTACCATTCTCTTCCGGCTTCATAACCATCTCTGTGGTCAATTACATATTTCTTAATGAACTCCCATTCTGCATCCGCAGCCTTAAGATATTTCTGACCTTCAATCGTACTCTTACCACACTTGGAAGCTGCATTTAAGAAACCTACTACTGTCTCTGCCTGCACCCACCATACACGGTTGGTATCTACAACACCCTTATCACATTCATTTGCCATGGAATGACCATCAAATGCTGTCTCATAGACCTGTCTTGCCAGATCAAGCGTAATCGGTGTCATCTTATCAGCGTATGCCTTTTCTCCAATGACTTCTACGCTTCTGTCAACCAGCCAAGCTGTCTCAATATCGTGTCCATAGGAATGCAGGTCAATAATGCTGTTCCATTTATCATCAAAGAAAACTTCCTGTCTGTGGAGCTTTGGATTATAAATCTTATCGGCAATCAAATCCATCATCCACATCAGATGCTCTTTTACTTCCTGCTTATGATCGACACGATAGAGCTCTGTGTATGCTTCAAATACATGAAGCAGTGTATTCATGGTCTTCATTGCCATAACACCATTTTCTGAAAGCTTATCATTATCAATCTCATGAAAAGTCTCATCAAAAGCTTCTCTATATCCCAGCTCATCACGCATCTTATTCTCAATCAGACCATACAGCTGATAAGCCATATCCAGAGCTTCCTTATCTCCGCTTGCTTCATAATAAGAAGAAAGTGCATAGATGGAAAAAGCCTGATTATAGGTATGCTTGATTGTTTCTTCCGGTGTTCCATCGTATTTTACGGACCAGAACACGCCGCCATTTTCCTTATCCCAGCAATGATTTTTTAAAAATTCAAAGCCGTGGCGAGCTTCGTCTAACAGGCTCTCATCTTTTAATAAAGTATAGGCATTGGCAAAGAACCATGTGATACGGCTGTTAAGAATACAGCCTTTTACTGCCCTCTTATCCAGCTTATGTTCATAGTCCATCCATCCGTAATAACCACCGTTTTCATCATCCCTTAAATGTTTCCAGAAAGGGATGATATCGTTGGTCAGATGTTCTCTGATTTCTTCTACTCTCATTTCTCTCCCACCTCTTTAGATTAACCCTTTACAGCACCAGCAGTTAATCCGCTGTAAATCTGCTTCTGGAAAATCAGGAATACGACCAGGGCAGGAATCAGACTGATGATAACACCTGCACAGATCAGGTTATATTTACTTCCCAGAGGTCCTACGAAGGTATACAGGGAAATGGCAATTGTCTTTAACTTGGGATCACTTAAATAAAGGCTGGCATTATAGTATTCATTATAAGTACCTACACCCTTTAAGATCATTACTGTTACGATAGCCGGTTTCAGCAGAGGGAACAGGATCTTAAAGAAGATTGTGAAGTAGGAAGCTCCATCCATATATGCTGACTCATCCAGTGAAGTCGGGATATTCTCGAAGAACTGAATGAAGATATAAATGGAGATTACATCAGTACCCATGGAAAGAATAATGTAACCATATAAGTGGTTGATAAATCCAATCTGATACATTAACTGGTAAGTAGCAACCTGCATTGCGATACCGGGAAGTAATGTAGCAAACAGGAAAAGGCTTCTGATCAGTCCATTTCCGGGGAATGTGAATCTGTTCAGTACATACGCTAACATGGAACCTACCATAACGGAACCAAATACAACAAATACCAGTACGATGAAGGAATTTATAAATGCCCTTCCCATGTTTGCCTTATTAAATGCCTGGATAAAATTATCAAAATTCAACCAGCTCTCCGGTAATGTCATAACATTTGTATTCTGATATTCTGTTTCTGTCTTAAACGCTGTAATGACACAGGATACTACCGGAAGCAGTGCTACAAAGGAGAAGAATATTAATGAGAAATATTCAATAAATATCCATAAATAATATTTGATTTTCTGGCTGACTGTCATGCTTTTGCCGCCTCCTTTGCTCTGATACGTGCAAGCTTCTTTTCTCTTCTGGCACCTGCATTCTTATCTTCATCTGCTGCATCCTTGAATACATATTTGAAGAAGAGATTCTGTAATATTGTCACGATCATGATAATAATCAATAATACGATAGCCATAGCAGATGCAAGACCAACCTTCTGGCTTGTATGTGCAATTTCATGCATCTTTACAAAGTATGTAGCAGTTCCGTTTGCACCACCGGACATAACAACGTATGGAGGCTCGAATGCACTTAAAGAGCCTGAAATTGACATGATAAGGTTTAACATAACGATTGTCTTGATACTCGGCAGCATAATGTATTTGAACTGCTGCCATTTATTTGCACCGTCTAACATGGCTGCTTCATATAACTCAGAATCAACTGACATCATAGCTCCTACGAAGAGTACCATGTTCTGTCCGAAATATTTCCACACACTGGTCGCAACCAGGGAGAAATTGTTGATACTGGTATCCTTGAGCCAGTACGGAAGATTTTCCTGATTAAAGCCTATCCAGCCAAGCACCGTATCCAATACGAAACCTCTGGTATAGAAGAATTTGAATATGAAACCAATTGCAATACCATTGATCAAAAACGGGAAGAACATACATCCTTTGAAGAAATCTCCTCCCTTTACCTTAAAACTAAGAATTGTTGCCAGATATAATGCCAGGGCAAGCTGGATTACAGCACCGCCCATATAATATAAGGACAGCCACAATGACCTGAAACAGTCATCTCTGGTAAAGACTTCTTTGTAATTTCTTAATCCTACGAATGTTCTTTCTCCGACATACTTCATTTTATAGAAGCTGAACTTGAACATTTCTGCGAAAGGATAGTAAGTAAATAAAAGTAATAAAGTTAATGGAACAATCATGAAAAGCACAATGATTACAGCCTGCTGTCCTTTTCTGCTTCTCAGCCACTTGTGTAGATTAAATGGTTTTTTCGTCTGGGATGATGCCATAGCGCAACCTCCTCCTTTTCTCTCCTCAAAAACATGAACGTAACACACAGTTACTCAGAAAATGAGCCGGGAGTATATACCCCCAGCCCATGATCAGGGGAAATTATTTACAAGGGCTTTCCCCTTTGCTGCCTGTAAAGATTAGTACTTAACTTCGATTCCAAGGGTATCCTGGGCATCGTTCCACTTCTGTGTCCAGTCAGCCATAATATCATCGAAGGAACCGCCGTTAGCTGCTTCTTCTACAATCTTCTGAACCTTTAAGTCACCGCCTGCGTTGAAGTTTAATTCAGACTCAGCGTTCATTTCGTTCATCAGGTCTTCTTCGCCATCTAATGCTGTTACATTTGATACAACCTCTACATTATCAAATGTGAAAGATGTAGGAGCTGTCTTGGAGATAGGATAGCCGCCTTCAAGATCACACCAGCCGGATTCTTCAACCATCCACTTAACGAATACCATAGCTGCTGTCTTGTTCTCGTCAGAAGCATGTACATTGATACCGTAGCAGTAGTCAGGACCTGCTGTTGTATACTGCTTGCCATTAATTGTCATAGGGAATGGCATATATCCGATATCATCTCCATTATCACCGGCTGCCTTCATCTGAGCAACTGCCCATGAACCAAGTACCATAGTACCAATCTCGCCGTTGTTGATCATAGGCTTGCAGCCTTCCCAGTCTGTTGTAGAGTAGTCATCCTCTGTTAAGCCGTTAGCAACTGCATCATACAGCATCTTGTAAAGTGCATAAGCACCTGTTCCATCTCCATTATCCTTGAAAGGCTCTGCTGTATGAACGAATTTCTGGTTTAACCATGTCTCATCACCTGTTGTGATAGCGCCAAGGTAAGCATCCCACTGGCCACCCATTGTCCAGCCTGCTGCATAGTTTGTATACAGAGGAATTGCATCTGTATTATCCTTAATTAACTGTAAGTCAGCGATGAACTCATCCGGAGTCTTAGGAAGTTCTGTGATACCAGCCTTCTCAAATACTGCCTTGTTGTACAGGATACCCTGTGCATTTCCCATGTAACCTACGCCGTAGCAAAGACCATCGTTCTTCCACTGATCTGCGAAGTTAACAAGTTCAGACATTTCATCAACTGTTCCATATGGATAGAAGTATGTTGACAGATCCTTTGCATCTACAGAAGGGATGAACATGATGTCGCCCCAGTCTTCTGTAGGCAGACGAAGAAGTGCTGTTTCAGCATAATCTGTGATACCTTCTGTTGTTACTGTGATGTTAGGGTATACCTTGTTGAACTCTTCAATCAACTTAGCCATTGTACCGTCTTCTTCACGGTCTGTCTTATGATGCATGAAGCTGATGGAAGCTGTCAGATCTGTGTAGTCCTCACCTAATTTAATAGATGCATATGTAGGAACAGCTGCTTCCTCTGTGTCAGCTGCTGCTTCTGCTGTTGTAGAAGCTGCTGCATCTGTTGCTGTGTCTGTTGTTGCTGCTGGTGCTTCTGTGTTGGTTGAATTGCTGCTGCCGCATGCTGCTAAAGACATAGTCATTACGGCTGCCATACCCAATGCTGTTAATTTTCTTAACTTCATTTTTGTTTCCTCCCTTTAGAATTTTTAATTCATTTTTAAGTTACTTGTTTAACTTGTTTTTAGCTTACTACTTAATTTACTTTAAGTCAACAGTATTTCATATCCGCATCTACACTTTTTCCTATTTTCACAACTTAAATGATTAATTTTTGTACACTTTAACAACTACTGTTTTTTAATCTGTTTTTACTCATATTAACTAACGATAAATATATTCTATAAATTCTTTTTATATATACATATCTCCATTTACATAAGTTCCTGTTTTTTAGCTTTTTTAGTTTTTTATATTACTTTTTCATGTTTTTAACTAAAAAAATACCTCCTGCTTACTTAAAAGTCAGGAGGTATTCCTCATCTTCTATTTATCCAGTTTTTTCGCAGTTTCTCTCACGACCAGTTTACCCGGTACAATGTGCAGATTCTCTGTATAAGTGGTATTCTCTATCTTCCGGATAAGACATTGCAATGCGATCTTGGACATCTCACCCATATCTACGGCATATGTCGTAATTCTGGAATCACCAAATTCCGGATACAGATAATCATCATATCCCACTACCGACACATCCTCAGGCACGCGATATCCATTCTCTTCCAGAGTCTTAATCAGGGCATAGGCACTGACATCATTGTTGCACACAAATGCTGTGGGCATTTCCTTAGGCAGGACAAATTTATGTTCCAGACCTATGATACCGTTCTCTTCGTCTCGATCCTTCACAATCCAGTCTTCACGAACAGGAACATGATGTTCCATAAGAGCCTTACAATATCCAAAATATCTGTCCGTGATACTTTCCGTATACATAAGCGTACCGACATATGCTATCCTGGTATGACCAAGACCAAACAGATAATTTGTCATTGTGTAAGCCCCGTTAAAGCTTGCAGATATGACCGAATCTATGACTTCTTCATTGTCATCGTAAAAATCCATAAACACCATTGGGAATTTCTTATAACGATACAGCATCTTCAAATATTCCTGTCTGGGTCTGCCTATAATGATAACACCATCTACTCTTTCTTCCTCCAGAAGCTTAGGCGGCTCCAGAGTCTGCTCTGCATGCGTGTTAATGACTTCAAGCATTGTAAAGCAGTTCTTCTTTACCGCTCTCGTTGCAAGCTCCTGATACATTTTCCAGTAAAATGATGCAAATTTAGCAAAATAACTCTCCAGACTGATAACTCCTATTGTATAGGAGTTATTCTTATTCTTCTGGTTAGAATGAATTGGCACATATCCCATCTCATCTGCCAGATCTTTGATTTTTTCACGTAGTTCTTCGCTGACGCCTTTCTGTCCGGACAAAGCTTTTGACACTGTTACAACACTGACATTCAGCTTTTCTGCAATATCTGCCAGCTTTACTGCTTTGACCATTTCTTTCCCTCCCATCTGGGTTTATTCTTTTTTAGCTTGTTTTTAATATAATTTAATCTAACAGATTTGTCAACCTTATTTAACGTCACTTTCTACAGCGGTAAAATGCAGCAGTTTTGCCTGGAAATCTCCCCATGGATTAGGAATCTGTATACCGGCATACATCAAAGCTTCTCCCGAATAGCAGATGTCTTCTCCCTCCAACTTGTAGAGTATATCCTTTTTAAGTCCTTTTAGCTTAATGTTTCTGGACTTGAAATTAGCACGATTCAGAACCTGCACAAATGTAACCAGGGCTTCCTTCTGATCCTGACTTACAACTTCCCAGCAGTCATACTTGTGATTCTGGGAGTAAGAAGCGATACGGTAATATTCCCCTTCTCTTACCAGATCATTGTATTTATGGTACATGGCAACCTGTCCGGGGATCATGTCTCTCTCTTCCTGTGCAATCTTCGTAACATCCAGCTCATAACCAAATGTTCCTGCCAGCGCTACAATCCCTCTCGTCTCAAAGGGTGTCACTCTGCCAACTGTGTGGTTTGGACAGTCAGATACATGTGCACCCATGGTAGATAACGGATAAATCAGCGAAGTTCCTTCCTGAATCTCCAGTCTCTCTATGGCATCTGTATCGTCTGAGCACCAGATCTGAGGGCTGAAATACAGCATACCAGGATCAAAACGTGCTCCGCCTCCGGAGCAGTTCTCCAGTAAAAGATGCGGGAACTCCTTCGTCAATCTCTCCTGTAATGCATACACAGCCAGAACATATCTGTGATACAGTTCCCCCTGTCTGTCAGCCGGAAGATCTATACTTCCCAGATCTGTCAACTGGCGGTTCATATCCCATTTTACATACTCAATATTGGCACTGCGCAGTATCTTAGCCACACATTCATATACGTAATCTACCACTTCCTGTCTGGACAGATCCAGTACATACTGCTGTCTGGATTCTGTTGCAACTCTGCCTGGGATTGCAATTGCCCAGTCAGGATGGGCGCGATACAGATTAGAATCAGGAGATATCATCTCCGGCTCAAACCAGATACCAAACTTCATGCCAAGCTTATTTACTTCATCTACCAGATATTTTAATCCACCCGGTAATTTCTCTTCATTGACCTGCCAGTCTCCCAGCGCACAGTTATCACTGCTTCTTGCTCCAAACCAGCCATCATCCATGACCAGCATTTCGATACCAAGCCCGGAAGCCTCTTTTGCAATGCTAAGAAGCTTCTCTGTTGTAAAATTAAAGTAAGTAGCTTCCCAGTTATTGATCAGAATCGGACGTTTCTTATCCTTGTATTCACCACGAATCAGATGTCTCTTATACAGATGGTGGAATGCAGTCGTCATGCCATCCAGTCCCTGTGAGGAATATACCATAACAACCTCCGGTGCCTGGAAAGACTCTCCCTGCTCCAGCTTCCAGCAGAAATTCTCAGGATGGATTCCCATGGACATACGGATACTGTCAAACTGTGACACCTCAGCCTGCGCCTGGAAATTACCAGAATATACGAAATTCATCGCATATACTTCCCCCATCTCCTGTGTTGTATTCGGACTTACCAGTGCCAGAAATGGATGATCCTGATGACTGGATTCTCCTCTGAATGAGCTGACCTTCTGAATACCATATCCTACTTTCTTTCTCTGAATGTGGCGTTCTCTTGCCCAGCTTCCATGAAGACTGATCATCTCATAATCCTGATTATCCATATCCAGACATGCAGATAATACCTTGGTGAGATAAAAGGCTTGCGTACCTTCATTTATGATCTTAACGCTTCTGGTAATGACATCTGTGTCACAAAATGCCGTATAATATAACAAAACTTTCATACCAATGTGATTGTCTACGCAAGTAAGTTCCAGTGTTGTAGCTGTTTCTTTGTCTGCAAAGGTAGCAGGAAGTCCTTCCAGCTGTGGTTTGCCCTCCAGAATTCTATGGGAAACATAGGACAGGTTACATCCCGAATAGCCCCCAATAGTACGGATGGACAGGCAGCTTTCCCTGTAATCCCCCAGTCCTGCTGTGGGATATTCAAATGGGAAGCAGTCATAGAAGGAGCAGCGCTCTCTGTTATTCTGGCTTGGTACAAATGGGGCTTCCTGGGTACGCATACGGTAAGCAATGTCATGTCCTTGCAGTCTTTTGCCGTAGTAGATGTGTCCGATGAAGTTCTCTTCATCTACGATGCCGAGTAAATAGCTGGTGTTTGGGGTGTCTAACTTAAAAATTCTTTCTTTCTCAAAATATGTAACGTTCATGCTTTGCCTTTCTTTTTAATAAGTTGAGTGATAGATTAAGGTTCGAGTGACGAATTGTGCCGCTTTTACAATGCAACACAGGCACGCTCTCGCTGCGTTTTTCAAGTGCCTGTTTATGCATTTGTAAAAGCGGTACAATTCTGTATAGTTACCCTAAGTATGTTATTTAGTAGGTATCACGCAGGGAACGGATGCGCAGGCGGTTTTTGACGTCTGTGGCATCGGTAAAACTTCCGTTGATAACATCTTTTGTCTCAAAGCTAATGACATGTGGCTTGTCGTCTGTTAGGTTGATGATATTGTCGGACAGGATTACATCGGCATCGGTGAAGTCTACTTCGACAAATGGGGTATACACATTGCTTTGCAGGGCGATGGTATAAGTGTTTGCATTGCCTGCTACTTCTGCATGTATGCTGGGTTGTGGCAGTTCTACGTGTTTGTATGGCACAAGAGTATCACTTTCGATCTGTACTCTGCCATCTTCATAGATGAAGACTGCTTCCACGAAGACATCTTTCTTATCGTAATAGTGATGTGTATGATCTTCTACGCGTTTAGCTGATGGTGTGGTCAGGATTCGTGGCAGTCTCTGTACATAGCTGCTATAGTCTTCTTCCAGAGCTTTACTTACGCCAAAGGCTGGCACAACTACATGCTGTGTAGCAGTCGTTATGACTTTGAAATCGAAGGTCTTCAGGGTCATGGTCACAGTTACACCTACTGGCTGTGCAGTCTCATTCTGCACATGGGCTGCTACTGCACTGAAATGTTCTCCACCGTTGCGCTCGGCAGTATCTGTATCCGCAATTCTGACAATACTCCCGGCTACCGGTTCATAGAATCTGCATGCCATATAATGAAGCGCTTTCCATCTGCCGTAATAATCAATACTGGACCAGGATGCCACGGGCCAGTTATCATTGATCTGCCAGTACAAGGTTCCCATGCATCTGCCGCGGTTACGTCTCCAGTGCTCCACACCTGATTTAATTGCTACCGCCTGAAGTACCTGTGTTACGTATAACAGGCTTTCAAAATCCTTAGGATAGCGGAAGTTCTCTGCCAGATAGTACAGCATTTTGCCATTGGCAGCATCATTCTTCTGATGGCTCTCCATAACCGGTGAGAAGATATTCCTATCCTGCGGTTCTGTATAGGAATATACTGTCTTCTCTGATGGAAAAGACTGGAACCCAAACTCCGAGCAGAATCGGAAGAAATACTTCTGATAATCAGAAAATGGCTTCTGCCCATGCCATACTTCCCAGTAATGGGTATCTCCACGGTTCTCAGCTCCCGGTTCATCAAAGCATCCACCTGATGAAGGAGAAGAAGGCCAGAAAAAGGTCTGGTCGTCTGCCTTTTTCAGTGCCTTTGGCAGGATATATTCGAACTGCTTGATATAATCAGCGCGTAAATACTGACTCTGAGTCTGATAATTGCCCCAGTATGCCCAGGCTGACTCAATCTCATTGTTGCCGCACCATAATCCCAGACTTGCATGATGGCGCAGCCGCTTTACATTATCTACTGTCTCTGCCGCAATGCTGTCCTCAAATTCCTGTGTTACATCATATACATTGCAGGCATGCATCAGATCCTGCCATACAATAATACCGTACTCATCACACAGATCATAGAATTCGTCTGACGGATAATAACCGCCACCCCACACTCTCAGACAATTATAATGGGCTTTTACTGAGCTGCGTACCAGATATTCCATCCTCTCTCTGGTAATTCTGTTGTATACACAATCCTCTGGAATATAATCCGCTCCCATGGCAAAGAATTTTACTCCATTGATCATGAATGCGAACTCCTCGCCCCATTGATCCTTATCTCTGCTCACGGTAAAAGTCCGAAGTCCAATACGGTCTGTGCTTGTCTGTGCTTCTTCTCCCTGGGTAAGCAGTCTGGTCTCTACTGTATACAGCGAATGTCCACCCAGTCCATTTACCCACCACAACTGCGGATTCTGTATGATAAATTCTGACACATATGTCACATTATCTTTTGTTGTCATGATATGTTTGTCCAGAAGATGTCCCTGCGGATCATACACGCACACTTCCATGGAGGTCTTTTCATAGATAGTTTCTTCATAAGAAGCTTCTTCTCTTGAATCTTTTCCTATAGAACGCTTTCCCATGGAGTCTGCACATTCAAGCACTGCTTCTACCTGTAATGTGACCTGTCCTTTTGTATGTTCCTGCTGATATTTCACTTCATCAATTCTGGCTGTGCAATAAGCCTGTATCTCAATATCACGGAAGATGCCTGCATCCGGTAACTGAGCGCCCCAGTCCCATCCAAACATGGAATGTGCCTTTCTGATATACTGATTACCTGCAATCGCTCCACTTGCCTCTATCGTAATCTTCTTATCTGCCGGTGCCAACGCTTCTCTCTCCTCTATATAGCGAAGTGTAGATTTAAAATAGAAGCGTATGGAATTGCTGCCCTCATGCAGATATTCCTTTATTGGGATTCTCCAGGTTCTATGCATATTATCCATATAAATGACATGCATGTCATTTATATATAAGTCAGCCAATGTATCTATACCATAGCAGACCAGTTGTATCACATCCTGATCCAACAATTCCTGTGTCACTTCAAAACTGCGTTCAAATATATAATCCTGCCAGAATAGGTCTCTGGCTGTGTATTCATTCTGTCTGTAATAGGGGTCTTCTATCGCCCCTGTATCCAATAACGTGGACAATACGGAGCCGGGAATCCGAGCCTGATAAGAGTCCTCCAATCCATAGGCTTTCATATAGGTATCTTCTTCTTTGCACACCGGATGCATCGTCCACATTCCGTTCAATGTCTGTTTCTGCATGTACTTCACCACACCTTTCTCACTTTAAGCTAATAATGGGTAAGTCGCCAAGGTTACGAATGTATTATCCAAATCAGGATTCTTGATCCTGTCCACTACAGATTTCACCAGTCTTCTACCCAGCGCTTCTATCCTTACATCCACGGTCAGGATGTCTTTTTTAAAAAAGTCTTCTTCTATCGTATGATCAAATCCTGTAATAATTGTCCGCTCGGCAAGTGCAGGGTTCTTCCTCAACAATACAGTTGCCGTATACTTGGCTATATCATCATTCTCACAGATAATCGCATCCGGCATATAAGGCATCTGGTCGATTGCCTCTTCTACCATGCTGTACCCATAATACACATCATTGGAAGGATGGGTGAACAGCATTTTCTGATCCGGTTCTATCCCCCTCTTTCTACAGGCGCTCATAAATCCAAGCAATCTTGCCTGTACAACTCTGGAGCCTTCTGCAAATCCAATAAATGCAAAGCTTGTGCATTTCTTTACATCAATGCAGTATCCTGTCAATCTGTTCATGGAATAGAAGCCTTCCAGATTGTATACATCACCAAGTGCAATGTATTCCTGTGCATCCACCGGCGTATTAAAGAAGGTCATGGGTAGTCCTGCCCTGGCAATGCCTTTTACAAATCGGATTGGAAAAATACACAGGAAAATAATACCCTGTACATCATCCTCTAACTGTTCCAGCACTTCTTCTCCATCCAGATCATCCTCGTTCACAATATAGAGCTGCATACGATAGCCTTCCTGCTTGGCTCCATCACTGATACCTGCCAGTGTGGTATTCCAGAACAGGGACTGCCAACGGTTGAACAATACAAGTATTGTCCCTCCTCCGTTTTTTCTTTTCTGATGCATGACTTCTTCTACCAGTGCATCATCCAGCTTGGCATATCCCATCTGACAGGCTTTCTGTACGACTGCCTGTCTGGTTTCTGGAGATACATTGCCATTGCTTAATGCTTTGGCTACTGTATTTCTGCTCAATCCCATTTCTTTGGCTATGTCCTGAATCGTAACTCTCTTCACTGATCATCCTCCTCTTTAGAATGTGTATAGTATAGGGCAAGGGACGAATTGTGCCGCTTATGCATTTGGGGAAGCTGTACAATTCTGTATCTTGCGATAATGTGATTTATGGTTACTTCATAAATTATCTACTTCTGTAATTTTGAGTATAATAAATGCACACCGGCGTGTCAATATGGCGTGCATTTATTTTGCATTTTATTTTTCATTTTCAACATGTAATGCACTGTTTATGCATTATGACTGTGTGTGCAGGAAGGAGAATGGATGGGATTTCTCGCTTCGTAGGAAGTTCATGAGAAGGTAGGCTGCACGCAGGGATACTTTTTCTTCTCTCAGGATGCGTGCGGCTTCCTTTTTGTCAACAAGGAGGACTTGTATTGTTTCGGTATCTTCCATATGAGCCTGGTTGATCTGACCTGTAGCATAACCAAATACGGCATTGCAGCTTTCATCCGTAAAGCCTGCTCCCATGAAGAAGGGACGTCTGTAGGCTGGTTCCCCATCTTCGTATACGGTGAAGGTAAGTCCTGTCTCTTCCAGCATCTCACGGATTGCTGCTTCTTCTGGCGTCTCTCCTTCATCAATCAATCCTGCAGGCAGTTCATAGAGATAATCATCCAGCGGGTAGCGGTATTGCCGGATCATCACGATCTTATCCTGGTCTTCCTTGAGAATCGGATAGATTACCACGCCTTCTGCCAGGCTGTCTTTGGTATAGATCTTCAGTTCTTTTTCTTTACGCCTTGATACGAAATAGTAATCAAACTTTCTTCCTGCATCTGTTAGTGCATCCAATTTGAAAAGGTTCAAAAATTTATTGTCTGACATTTTATGTATACCAGTATACTTTTTCACTAAATTATCCTCCATATATTTGACTTTTTTTACCAAAAGAATTAAGATATAATTATAAAATTGTAGAGAAAGGTGACAAAAACATGAAGCAGATACCCGTTACCGACTTACGTCCCGGTATGGTAACCGCTGAAGACATCCTCACCTATGACTTGAAAATGATTGTCCCAAAGGGTGTCGTACTGACAGAAAATATCATATCAAGACTGGAGTCCTATTCCGTCTATTATGTACATATTGAAGATACTGTTGTCAACGAGCTTAATACTCCTATGACCTTATCCAAAGTCCTGAATGCCGACGCCGTTCAGACCAACAAGGAAAAGATACGCAGCAGCCTTCAGTTCCAGCATTTTCAGCAGGATTTCAACAGATGTGCAGAACATTTCCGCGATAATCTGATGAAATCACTTTACCGCAATGAACCCTTCTACGTCAATGGTCTTTTGGAAGAGACCATGCAAATGATGCATCAGGGGAATTCTTATATCAATGTATTTGATATGCTCCTCAATATGCGAAACGTAGATGATTCTGTATACAATCACAGCCTGGATGTTGCATTAATCTGCAACATTTTATCAAAGTGGCTTCATTTCTCCGAGGCGGATCAGACTATGGCAACCGCCTGTGGTCTTTTCCACGATGTAGGTAAATTTCTTCTGCCAACCGGAGTCTTACGCAAGCCCGGTAAGCTGACCAGGGATGAATTTGAAATTATTAAGACTCATACCATAGAGGGTTTTCATTTACTGAATAAATACGATAATATTCCACAGCATGTAAAGAATGCCGCGCTGATGCATCATGAGAAATGTGATGGCAGTGGTTATCCCTATGGATTAAAAGGTCCTGAAATTGACAAGTTTGCCAAAATCGTCACCATTGCAGATATATTTGATGCCATGACCAGTGAACGTGTTTACCGCCGCGCCATGTGTCCATTCTCAGTTATCAAAGCCTTTGAAGACGAAGGCATTCAGAAATATGAGATGAAATACATCCTGACTTTCCTTGAAAATGTTGCCAATTCTTATCTGAATCACCGTGTCACATTGACGAACGGTATGGAAGGCAACGTAATCTTTATTAATCAGGATAATTTTTCAAGACCTGTTATCCAGACCTCTGATAATCAGATCATTGATCTGCAGAAGCAATATTATCAGGACATTATGAACCTGTCTGCCCAGAAAAATGTAGCAATTGAAACAATCATATAAAGAATACCCACAGAAAGTCGAAGCTTTCTGCATCTGACATTAGAAATACTTTTGTATAAGAAAAAAGACGTGATACTCTACAAATATCACGTCTTTTCTATGTATTATTCAACTAAGGGAAAAAGAATCAGCACTAATTTATTTATTATAGTTAGCAGACTGGAAGTCAGGATAAGCAGATTCCAATGCATGTTCTGTAGGATCAAGCCCTTCGATCTCTTCCTTTTCAGATACTCTAAGTCCTACTGTCTTCTTGATAACGAAGAATACAATTGTCATCATGACTGCTGTCCAGGCAAGAATTACGATAACAGCCAGAGCCTGAATACCAAGCTGACGGAAACCGCCGCCATAGAAGAGACCCTTTGTTGTATTACCAGTCTCAACTACACCGAAGAGACCTACTGCCAAAGTACCCCATAAACCATTACAGAAGTGAACTGCTACCGCACCAACAGGATCATCGACCTTTAATGTATTTTCAATGAAGTATACGCCTACACATACCAGAATACCTGCTACAATACCGATAATTGCTGCACCTGGGATATCTACGTTGTTACATCCGGCTGTAATGGCAACCAGACCTGCCAGAGAACCGTTTAAAGACATGGACACATCAGGAGCACCATTCTTGATCCAGGTAAAGATCATTGCTGTACATGTTGCAAAAGCAGGTGCAATTGTTGTTGTTGCAAAAATCTTACCAAGTGCATCACCATCTGCTGCTGCCGCACCATTGAAACCATACCAGCCAAACCACAGAATGAATACACCAAGGGCTGCTACTACAATGTTATGTCCAAGAATAGGAACGGACTTGCCATTCTTATCATATTTACCAATACGGGGTCCTAACATGGCAGCACCGATCAGACCAGTGAAACCACCTACCATATGGATGACACAGGAACCTGCGAAATCAACGAATCCCATGTTAGTCAGCCATGCCTGACCGCCCCATACCCAGTGAGCCTCGATAGGGTATACGAATAAGCTGATTACAAAAGAATAAATACAGTAGGAAATGAATTTTGTACGCTCTGCCATGGCACCGGATACGATTGTAGCTGCTGTCGCACAGAATACCAGGTTGAACACGAAACCATACCAGTCAGTATTGTCGAAATCAAATACATTCAAGCCCCAGCCAACGAAGTTATTACCTACACCACATAACAGGTTATAACCAACCAGAATAAAAGCAACAGTACCAAGACAAAAGTCCATCAGGTTCTTCATAATAATGTTACCGGCATTCTTGGCTCTGGTAAAACCAGCCTCGCACATTGCAAAACCTGCCTG
>ERZ827156.826-NODE-826-length-41173-cov-5.483584_pt1 | contig 41173 bp, 71 predicted proteins | sample MGYA00519919_ERZ827156 | MGnify/ENA primary metagenome ERZ827156 (study PRJEB31778, sample SAMEA3449269) | human gut metagenome | biome: human gut; feature: human-associated habitat; material: faeces | place: United Kingdom | collected 2010/2012 ... | reverse complement strand
TGATTTTACTTACAATCCAAACCGCATGATCTTAAATAAAGTGACAGATGTGTATTTGGACGATGGTACACAGAGAATTGAGCTTGAGGATGATAAATTATACCGCGTGGTCGCAGACCTTTACAGCGGACAGATGTTAAGTGCCGTAACAGATATGTCTTACGGACTGTTATCACTGGTTCCAAAATACGCCGACGGAACACCGATCGAAGACTTCGAGGATGTCATTATCACAGAGAATGGAAAAGAGTTAAAAGCGTGGGATGCGATCGCAAGATACATGGAGTCATTTGAGGACACAGACGGCGACGGAATAGCCAATGTGCCGGAATACTACAGCACCACACATTACAGAAAACAGGTAGATGACAGTAGGAATATCGTTGACCTTGTAAAAAATCCAAATAAATTTACTGCTATCATTGTTGGTGTGATTGCGGTGTTGATTTTACTTGTCATTTTCATTATAGTATTAATTAAGAAAATTGTGAAAAAAGTAAAATCCCGCAAGATGAAAAAGTAAAAAAATTTTCCGGTATCGGTGGATCATTCAGACATACGTTGAAAAGAAAGTTTACATAAGTCGGGATTGGCAGGGAGATTCAAAATGAGCGCACAGGACAACATGGAAAAGGTTCTCAGGGAATTACATGTCCTTTTATCAAAAAGCAATCCATATGAGAGAGATTCTAACTATTTGGTCGTAAATAAGAAAGAGATATTTTAAAACAGCTTGCAGTCTGCATGTCAGAAGTTATGGATGAGTATGAACTGACGCAGCAGGGCAGGGAGCAGGCGCAGCGGGAAAACCGGAAGATCGGGGAAGAAATCATCAATGACGCCAGAGCAAAAGCAGAGGACGTTTATGCCGCGTCGGTTATGTATACGGATGAAGCGCTCCGGCGGATACTTGATATTATGGATGAGGCGAATGAGTCTGTGAAAGCGGTCTATGACAGCATGGGAGAAAAGCTTGCAAATGAAAGAAAACTGGTTTCCGGTGACAAGCTGGAATTAAAGAGTCTGCTGCAGGATCTTAAGGATACGGACAAATACATGGGTATTATTGAGGAGCGGAATAAGAAGATCGCGAAGGAGAAGAAATGGAAAGAAGAGGATACGGAATCTTCTCCTTATGCAGCAGTGAAGCCAGAGATCAAGATCAACCGCGATTATTTTGAACAGCAGGGAATCTCGTTTGAAGAACCGGAGGAAGAACAGCCGGAAGAAAAAACAGAGAAAGCTGCCCCTGAGATCAGCGTGAATCTGGATTCTGAGTACTTTAAGTGGAAAGAGCAGGAAGGAAAAGAAGAGGATATACGTATAAGGATACGAAGAAAGGATATCCGCCCGCGACGGAGAAAGGCCGCCAAGGGCAAACTTCAAAATCCACACCTGTTGAATATCAGGATACGCTGATTTGGGGAAAGAGTCAACTATTAATGAAAGTACAAATTTTTCTGTCTACCAATGATGGAGCTACATAAAATTTTTTTGTCATACAAAAAAGCCCTCTCATCTGAGAGGGCTTTCTCTAGCTGTCTTCTTTTTCTTCTTCGCGAAACTTTGCCAGCTTTTTTAACAGCATATTTCTTTTCAAACGGCTGATTCGGTCAATATACAAAATCCCGTCCAGATGATCCATCTCATGTTGCAGGACAATCGCCAGAAAATCATCGGCCAGAACTTCCTGCTCTTTGCCGTCATAATCCAAATAACGCACGCGGATTTTTTCAAAACGCTCAACTTCCGCCCTCTGTCCGGGAACTGACAGACATCCCTCCTCGCCGCAAACCTTTTCTTCCGAATGCCAGATAATTTCCGGATTCACAAAATAACGCGGATTTCCCTTAATTCGGTTACCGTTTTCGTCTTCTTCCTGTTCATAGTCAATAACCAGCACCCGTACGGACTGCCCTATCTGTGGCGCCGCCAATCCGACGCCGACTGCCGAATACATCGTTTCCAGCATGTCATCCATCAGCTTGCGCAACGCATCATCGACTTTTTCAACCTTAACGGCTTTCTTCTTCAAAACCGGATGCGGATATTCATATACTTCCAAAACAGCCATCTTTTTACCTGATATTATCGTATTAGTTCCCCATAGAACGCGTTTCCTTGGCAATCTGATCCAGCAGCGCATTTACCATCTTCGGTTCGTTCTTGACGAAAAACGCATAGGCCAAATCGACATATTCCTGAATCAACACTTTAACATCTACGTCTAACGTATTGGTAATTTCATAAATTGCGCAAAGCAACAGCGCCTGCAACGTACCATCCATACGTTCAAACAGCCAGCCGTCGTTAAGATAGGCATTCAGCGATTTTTCCAAATCTTCCTTTTTGGCATGCACGCCCCTCACCAGATTGGAAAAATAGTTGGTGTCGATGTCCGAAACGGCAATCATTTCCTCGGTAATGCCGTTGTCTTCAATCACATAGCGCCCGACTTCGCCGTTTACAAAATCCTTGACGACTTCGTCCACCGGCAGGTCGCCGTACGCAATCATATAAGTTGCCTGCACGGCAGCCAGCCGCGCGCCGGACTTCATTTTAATCTTTTCGGAAATAAACTTCGCCATTTTTACTCGTCCTCAATATGCGGCAAAGTTTCAGGCTTTGCCAGTCTGTCAATCGTTTCAACAAAATCTTCAAAATCCTTCACTTCGCGAAAATCCTTATATACCGACGCAAAACGAATATAAGCGATATGATCGAGTTTGGAAAGGGCCTCCATCACATACTCGCCGATAACCCGCGACGGAATTTCGGTTTCCCCGGAGCTTTCCAGACGCCGCTGAATGGAGTTGACCACCTTTTCCACCCGTTCCGGATTAACCGGCCGCTTACGCACGGCCAGCTCAATCGAACGCGCCAGCTTATCACGGTCAAACATCGTTTTGTCGCCGTTTTTCTTAACCACAATCAGTTCGCGCAGCTGCACCCGCTCAAAAGTCGTAAAACGCGAGCCGCACTCCGGACACTCCCGCCGGCGGCGGATACAGGTATTGTCATCTGTCGTGCGCGAATCTTTTACCTGCGTGTCGGCAAAACCGCAAAAAGGACATTTCATCGCCGTTCTTCCTATCCGTGCCTAATCAGACTTTCGGTCACTTTATACAATTCCGAAGAATATCTTGCCCCTTTTATAAGGACAATATCATTATTTTGCAACAACTTATTCAACAAAAATTCATCTAAACCGTCTTTATTTTCAAAATAATGCCGTTCAATGCGCTCCGGCAGCTGCGCCAGCATATCCTGTGTTTCCGGCTTGACGCCGACAACAACGTCAACGCGGCTTTCCGCCAGAACCCGGCCGATTTCAATATGTTTCTCCTGCGAATGAGCGCCAAGCTCGGCCATTTTGCCCAGCACCGCAATCCTGCGGCCGCAGCATTTCATGCCGGACAACGACTTAATCGCCAGTTTCATCGCCTCCGGCTGACCGGAATAACTGTCGTCAATCAGCGTATATTCGGCTCCGGCTGCCGTATGCAGCAAATGTTTTTTGCCGCGGCCGTCCAACGCGCCGAAATTTTTCAGCGCCGCCGCCGCGCGATTCACGTCAAGCCCCAGTTCCGCAATCACGCTCAATACGCACCAGGCGTTATAAAGATGATGTTCGCCCTCTTCCGGCAGTTCCAGCCTGACATCGGGATGAAAGTCCCTGCCGAATTTGACGATTTTCGCACCATGCCCGGCCGCCCGCTTCTCCAGAATATCGGCAAAATTGGTATCGGCATTGATTACCGCCGTGCCGCCGTCTTTCGGCAGTCCGCCAAAAATCTCGGCCTTGGCTTCGGCAATCCCTTCAAAACTGTCAAAAAATTCAATATGCATCGGATAAACGTTGGTCACGACTGCAATATCCGGCTCCGTAAAAGACACCAGCCGTGCAATCTCGCCCTTTGCGCTCATACCCATTTCAATTATGGCATAGGCGGCGTTCATATCCAGCTTGCAAAGGGTTTCCGGCACGCCGACGAAATTGTTGTGATTGCCGCCGGTAGCATAAGTCGGCGCAAACTGCGACAGGGCAAACTTCAATTCTTCCTTGGTTGTGGTTTTGCCGGCGCTCCCGGTCAGCGCAATGACCTTTCCCTTAAACTGCCGCCGCACATAACGCCCGATTTTGCCGTAGGCAATCAGCGTATCAGGCACCACAATCTGCCGCACCGCCGGCACGTCCGGCAGCTGCTTCTGCACCACAACCACTTCCACGCCGCGTGCAATCACGTCTTTTACAAAATCGTGCCCGTCAAACTTCTCGCCCTTGATGGCAATAAACAAATCGCCCCGTTTGGCAACCCGGCTGTCCGTAACAACCTCGTCAACATCTGCGTCAACCACAACCATCGGCGACCCGACAATCTCGGCAATCTTCTTATAATTAAGCTTAATCATGGATTTCCCGTCATCAAAAAATTTTCCTTCTGCCGGAATATAACAAAACCGCCCGGCAAAGGCAAGGATTAAAACCGCTCCCGTTATTTGCCAAAACAAATAAATTTTGTCTATTGCACTTTTGGATAAACTGTGCTAACGTGCAGATATTCAACATATTAGTATAGATATATTCCCCCGAAAAAGCTTTCTTTTTCATGTCTGTACCTGTATGTTTTCAATTAATCCATTGTTTAATTTCTAAATTTTCAAGCATCATGAAAAAGAATTTGTTTATCATCATTTCGATGATGATGGTTGCCTTTCTGGCAACAAGCTGCGGACCCAAGACTCCCGAACCCGTATTGCTCGGCGACGGCAACTTGACGGCTTACGCTGTTTTGCAGGACAAAACTTCCGAAACTTTTCTGTGGGGCATACGCGAAACCAAATCGGGCATTGCCAGGATTAAATGCGTTTTTACCGCTCCGCCCAAAAACCTGGAAGAGTTCTTTATCGGCGAAACCGCGGACAAGAAAATTGTCTTTGACAACACCGGCAAGATTCTGATTTCCGGCACTTATTGTGTTATTGACAAACTTGTCGGCGGCGAAAAATTTATTGTCAGCAGAACAGACGGCCAAGGCGAAAAGGTTTATGTTGCAGCCAACGGCAAAACTGTCGGTCCGAAAGAAAAACTTTTCATCAGCGCCAGCCAGATTTATTATCGGCAAGACGGCAAACTTGGCGTCCTTTCCTATGACAACAAGGAGATTCTTCAGGGTATGGAAGAAATCTACATTGTCGATGGAAAGGCCAAAAAAGATGAAAAAACGCCGACTTACTACCTCTGCAAGGACGATTCCGGCTACAAGCTGTATGACGCCGAAGGCAAACCCGTCCGCAAAATGAACAGAGTTCAGGCATCAAAATACACTAAAGGTGCCTTGGATTACAACACCATGAAAGGACTTTATTCCAGCAAAGTCGCCTATTAAAGACTAGTTGGAATACCCGTAAAAAAAACATCTCCCGCACCCTGCCGGAGATGTTTTTTTATGTATCTTGCCCGAAACGAAGAACAAACCCTCCGTTATGCCGGTTTTAGGAAATCGGAAACCGACGGCAAAGCTCTATTACCTGTTTTCTGACCTTATTAATGGTTTCCGCCGCGTCGCCCTTTGCCAGAGCGTCGATAACATCGCCCATCCAATCGGCAACCTGTTCAAATTCCGCCTCTTTAAAACCGCGGGTTGTTCCGGCCGGCGTGCCGACCCGAACGCCCGAAGTTACCTTCGGCGGCTGCGGATCAAACGGAATGGCGTTTTTGTTGCAGGTCATATGCGCAAGTTCCATCGCTTCGGAAACCACGTCGCCGGTCAGCCCCTTGGGGCGCAGGTCTACCAGCAGCAAATGCGTATCGGTGCCGCCGGAAACCAAATCCAAACCGCGTTTTTTCAGCCTTTCGCCCATTGCTCTGGCATTGCTGACCACCTGCGCGGCATATTTCTTAAACTGCGGCGTCAGGTCTTCGGCAAAACAAACCGCCTTGGCGGCAATCACATGCTCCAGAGGACCGCCCTGCGTTCCCGGGAAAATCGCCGAATTGATTTTCTTGGCAATTTCCCCGTTATTGGTCAAAATCATGCCGCCGCGCGGGCCGCGCAGGGTCTTGTGCGTGGTCGTCGTAACCACGTCGGCATATTCCAGCGGATTCGGATGTACGCCGCCGGCAACCAAACCGGCAAAATGCGCCATGTCCACCATCAGATACGCCCCGATTTTGTCGGCAATCTCGTGGAAACGCTTAAAATCAATCTGCCGCGGATAAGCCGAACCGCCGGCAATAATCAATTTCGGCTTATTTTCCAGAGCCAGCCGCTCAACTTCGTCATAATCAATCAGCCCGGTATCTTTGCAAACTCCGTACTGAACCGAATTAAGCCATTTGCCGGAAAAGGAAACCTTTGAACCGTGCGTCAAATGCCCGCCCGCATCCAAAGACATGCCCATAATCGTGTCGCAGGGTTTCAGCAGCGCCACATAAACGCCGGTGTTCGCCTGACTGCCGGAATGCGGCTGTACATTGACAAAACGGGCATCAAACAGCTTTTTGGCGCGTTCAATGGCCAAGTTCTCAACCACGTCGACAAACTCGCAGCCGCGATAATACCGTTTGGCCGGGTAACCCTCCGCATATTTGTTGGTCAAAATCGACCCCTGGGCTTCCAATACCGCCTTTGATACGATGTTTTCCGAAGCAATCAGCTCAATCTGGTTCTGCTGACGGTCAAATTCGGCCGCAATAGCGTCAAAAATCTCTTTATCTTCGCTTTTCAAATCTTTTACAAAATCCATGGTCTTCCTCTCAATCCAAATCAAGCTTGCAAAGTCTGCGGTCATGACGGCCGCCTTCATACGCCGCCTTCAGAAAAATACCGATTCTCCGCAAAACGTCTTCTGTCGTCATTGTACGGCCGCCAAAACAAAGAACGTTCGCATTGTTGTGTTCCCGGGCAACCTTGGCAACATAATCGTCATAAAGGATTGCGGCGCGGATACCCTTATGCCGGTTGGCGGCAATTGAAATGCCGATTCCGGTGCCGCAGACCAATATGCCCAAATCCGCTTGTCCGGCCAGCACTTTCGCCGTCGCTTTTTCGGCAAAATCAGGATAATCAACCGAGTCTGCCGAATTTGTCCCCAAATCCTCAACCGCAAACCCCTGTTTACGCAGATATTCAACAATCTGATTCTTCATTTCGAAACCGCCGTGGTCAGCCGCCGCAACAATTTTCATCAAAAGCTTTCTCCCTTTTTGTTCCTGTAAATTCAGCCTTATGATAGCCTAACAAAGCCATAAAAAAAGAGTTTTTTGGCGCTTATGCAAAAAAATATAAATTTAATTTATATTCAGGTAATTCCTTACCTGTAAAGTGAGGTTATTACATTCACTAGATATGATAATGGAAGATAATGGAAATTGGAGAAATATATATTGACTATAAGCGGTTGGCGTTTGATGTCCTGTCAGTGGGACGTAGTTGAATTAGATGAGTAGTAGACAAATTGGAGTAGCTACCAATTTGAATGTGGTTTTACCTAACCTTCCACTTCTACTACTCTTCTTTAATTGTTAATTAAGGTTAGGGAAAGGTTAAGGTAAAAAGATGTCAAGAAAGAAAACACATGAAGAATATATTGCTGATTTAAAAGAGAAAAATCCAGAATTTGAATGTTTAGAGCAATATCAAGGAAACACAATTAAAATATTACATAAACATCTTGTATGTGGTTATGAATGGAAAAGAACCCCAAAAGATATGTTACGTGGTCATGGATGCCCTAAATGTAATGGTAAACTAGCAAGAACAAATGATGAATTTAAAGAAATCCCAAAAAATACTGTTGAAAATGTGGATAACTCAACTTCAAATTTAGTAGAAGAAATAGAAGTAAAAGAAGCTGATATAAAAACTTCTGAAAATAAAACTCAGATAGGACAAGTTCAACAAGGTGAAGAAATAAAAAAAGAAATATTGTATAAATATGTAGGAAATATATTTAACACATATATAATTATTCAAATTGAAGATAAAATGTATGTTATTGATCAGCATGCTGCTCATGAAAGACTTTTATTTGAAGAGTTTAAGGAAAGTTACTATTCAACAGATAGGAATATTCAAATGATGTTGATACCTACTCTTGTTGAACTTACTCCAAAAGAAAAAAATATTGTAGTTGAAAATATGTCTATGTTTGAAAAAGCAGGATTTATTCTTGAAGAATTTGATGAAAAGACGATAAAAATATCAGGAATTCCAAATATTGGATATGATATAGATTATACAGGTATGTTTAAAGATATAATAGATGAAATTTTAGGTGTTGTTAAAACAGAGAAGGAAGAAAAAGAACATAGATTTTTAGCTACACTTGCATGTAAAGCTGCAGTAAAAGGTAATATGAAGTTAGATGTACAAGAGCAGATTAATCTTATTGATAAAATGGTAAAACTAGAAAATCCTTTTACATGTCCACATGGAAGACCAACTGCTTTTGAAATGAGTAGATATGAAATAGAAAGAAAATTTTTAAGGAAATGATATGAGAAAAAAGATAATATGTATTGTTGGTGCTACAGCATCTGGTAAAACTGCATTAAGTATAGAACTTGCAAAACAAATAAATGCAGAAATTATTTCTGCAGATTCTATGCAAATATATAAAAAACTAAATATAGGTACAGCAAAAGTCACAAAAGAAGAAATGGAAGGTATTCCGCATCATATGATAGATATTTGTGATGTACGTGAAAAGTTTAGTGTTGCAGATTTTAAAAATATGTGCTATGATAAAATAAGTGAAATTTCAAAAAGAAATAAAAATGTCATAATTGTTGGTGGAACTGGTTTATATTTTAATTCAGTAATATACGATATGAATTTTGATAATCAAAAAAATACAGATGACTATAGAGATGAATTACAAAAAATTTTAAATGAAAAAGGAAAAGAATATTTATATAATAAGCTAGTAGAAATTGATCCAATATCTGCAAAAGAAATTCATCCAAATAATATTAAAAGGGTTATTAGAGCTTTAGAAATAGCAAAAAGCTCAGAAAAATTAAAATCAGAACATATGATGGAAGAAATAAAAAGACTTGAAAAATTTTCACACCCGGATTATGAATTTTTTGTTTATTATATTGATTATCCAAGAGAAAAATTGTATGAAAGAATAAATAAAAGAATAGATATTATGGTGAAAAATGGTGTTTTAGACGAAGCTAAAATGTTGTATGATATGAATTTAGATAAAGATAATACATGTATTCAAGCAATTGGATATAAAGAATTTTTTGAATATTTTGAAGGAAAAGAAAACTTAGATGATGCTATTGAAAAATTAAAGAAATCAACTAGACATTATGCTAAAAGACAAATTACATGGTTCAAAAACAAACTTAATTGTCATTATTTAGAAGAATATAATAATGTATCTGGTATGGTAAATGAAATAATAAGTGATAGTAAAATTCTAGAAAAATAGAGGTAAGTATATGAGGGGTAATGTTCAAACGCCTAATAAAATAAAACCAAAAAGTATAAAAAAGAAAAACATTGTTGTAATTATTGTGGCAGTTATATGTTTAGTAGTTATTTGTGCAATTATTTATGAATGTGTTATACAAAAATCTCAGACATATACAGTGGTTAATGGATATGTTGAAAAAACAAGTAATGTGCAAGGAATAGTAATAAAGCAAGAAAAAGTAATTGATATAAATAATAATAATGCTATTATTCCTCTTGTTGAACAAGGAGAAAGAATTAGAAAAACTGAATCGGTTGCATTATATAAGGATAATAATTATCAGGAATACATAAGCAAAATAAACGATTTAGATAAACAAATAGAAACCTTAATTAAAGATTTACCACAAAATTATTCAAATGATATTACATATATAGAATCACAAATTGAACTTCTAGGTAAACAAGCAAGGAAAACAACATCATATATTAAAATACAAGAATATAAAACAAAAATAGATGAACTTACAAGTCAAAAAATTACTATACTTGGAGAATTGAGTCCATCTGGATCAAAGGTAAGAGAACTAATCGATACTAGAAAAAATATAGAAGAAAATTATAAATCTTCTGCAAATAATATTAAATCATCAATGGCTGGTTGTGTTACCTACAAAATTGATGGATTAGAGGGCATAACTGATACATCAAAAGTTTTGAATTATACTAAAAATGAAATTGATGATATTTTTAGTAAATATAGGTCAAATACATCAAGTGATTTTGGAATAAAAATTGTAGATAATTTTAATGCGTATATTATTGTTAAAGTGCAAAATAATGAATATATTAAATCAGGAAGTAATATATATATTAAATTTACTGATAAATCTAATGTAAAAGAAAGCGCAATACTTACAAAAGTGGTAGATATAGATGAAGACAACAAATATTGTATTATTTCTATGAGCAATGGAATTGAAAAATTAATAGATTCTAGGTGTGAAAACATAGAAATAATATGGACAAGAAAATCAGGAATGGCTGTTCCTTTAAATGCGATCACTGTAGATAGTTCAAACATTGGAAAGGTTACTACTATTAAAAATGGAGATTACCAAGAGGTACCTATAAAAATTAGTTTATCAAATGATAATATTGCGATAGTTGATAATCTAACTGATGAAGAAAGAAAAAACAATGGAATAGAAAATAAAAATACATTAGAAATATATGATCAATTGGTAATAAAAGAAGAGTAATTTTAAAAGTTACTCTTCTTTGTATATTTTTTACCACTTTTTTTATCAATATATAGTTTTAATTTTTCATCGACTTCTTTTACCTTAAATAATTTCTTTTTTTGACCTAATATTAGTAATAGTTGATATACCTCAAAACTTGTAAACAAATCGTTATCTAGCATATCAAGTACAGAATGTTTATAATAAAATTCTTTTGATTTTTCAATAATTAAAGGGGTATCAATTATTTTATTATATATAAATATATTTTCTGGTAAAATCGTTGAACAAATTAAAGCTCTAGGTTCCTCATACTTTCCATAAATATAGTCCTTAATATTACAAATAAAATCTTTATTATTTGTTAAATCAAGGGCAGTTTCATTATATATTAGTATGTTTAGTTTAGAAATATTTATTTTAAGGCATGTAAAGTTATTATCATAATATTTTTCTGAATCCATTGGGGAAAGATAAGAAATAATACCTTTTTTTTCGGCTCTTTCATATGTAACAACTTTATTAGCATTCTGGGATAATTTTATACCATATTTTATATAATTATCGACATTTTCATTAGGTACAAATAAGTATAAGTTTTTCAAATTACACACTCCTATTTTACTTTAGTATTATACCATATATTACAAATAAAGTTAATACTATACTATATATTTTATTGTATAATTTGAGAAATTTTTACTTATCAAATTAGTTATAAATTTTGAAGCCTCATTCTTAAATGTGTCTTTATAGTGATATTTACCAATTCCTCTACTAGTCATTTTTTCTTTAGAATATAAAGGAATACTTTTTGGAAATGCTTCTGAATTAATTTTATCATGTATATAGCTGTATGTCATAAAAATTAATTCAAAAGTTATATTCTTTTTTGCTTTTTTTGAAAGATAAGAAGTCATCTCAAGGATTAGTTTAGAATAGTCATTTTTATATGAATCAGTAAGTATTATTGGAGCAATTAATATATATGGTTTATATCCGAGATTCACATAGTTCATTTATTGCATTAATTCTTTCTTGTAAATTAGATGTTCTTAATTCATATCTTGTTATTATATTATCAGGATTTAAACTTACCCTAGGTATTAACCTTTCTATATAATTTATTTGTAAAATGGCTTTTATATTACTAAATTTAGTAGGAAATGTAAGAATTCCTTTATTAGAGTTTTTAAAAAAATATTCTAAATTTTCTTTTAGGTCTTCTGTAACTTCATTTTCAAGTAAAAGATCACTATTGCTTCCTATTTCATATACAGTATTTTTTTCATATTTTTGACTTGTTTTTATTAAATGATCTAAAATTTCTTCTTTATTAACAAATACTCTTAAATATGAACATTTATTGTAATTACATACAAGGTAGCAATATTGGCACATAGCATAGCATCCTGATGAAGTAAATGGTACAAGAAAGTTTGAAATTTTATGGTTAATAACATATTTATGAGTTTTTCTTTTACCAAGTATTAAATAATTTTTTAATTTTGGGAATTGTTTGTTTTCATATGCTCTAAGCGAAGGAATATTATTGTGAGATGTAATTACTTCTTTTGGAATATCGGAATATTTTTTTAGTAGAAATCTCCCTCTTTTATACATATTACAATCATTTTCATAAAATAATTTTTCGAATTTTACTTTTTCCATTTTATCACCTTATTAGTAGTATGAGCAAAATTTATTTTTAATAATAAAATAATAGTATAATGTAACAAAAATGTTAGAAAAGGAAAAGACACCCCATAAATTAGGTGGTTTTGTTACATTATTATGTATAAGAATAAATCTAACATGCATAAAAAAATTGACAAAGAATAAAAATTATAGTATAATATGGACACGATATGTTTTAAGGAGGATTTCTGTGAAGGAAGATAAAGCATATAAAATTAGAAAAACTTTTATTGTTATAACTTTAATATTGTTATTTGCTACTGCCGGTTTATTTGTTATATCTGCCAACGTAAAAACAGTTACGATTGATTATTATGGACAGAAAACAAGTGTAAAAACATTAGCAAGTACAGTAGATGGATTTTTATTACAAAATAAAGTTTATGTTAATGATAATTCAACTATTGAACCTAGTAGAGAAAACAAAATAGAAGATGGTCTTGAAATAAAAGTATATTCAAATAATGAGCTTGCAAAATTTGATGAAAATGAGGTAAAAAAAGAATATACTCCTATGATCGCCAAGCTTGAAGATGTTGAAGAATCAATTCCTTTTGAAGAACAAAAAAATGATAACTCAAATATAGATGTTGGAACAGAGAATGTTGTTCAAGAAGGGAAAGAAGGAAAAAAATTAACAAAATATTTAGTTAGATATAATCAAAACTCTGAAATATATAGAGCTGAATTAAGTAGTAATGTTATTTCAGAAGCAAAAAATAAAGTTGTTGAAGTTGGAACAAGATATAATCTTGCATCAAGAAGTTCAAGTGTAAATATTCCTACTTCTATAGTTACTGATGGAGGATTTAAACAATATAATATTGGACTTCCAGTTGAACAACAAAAGTATGCATATAATCTTTGTCAACAATATGGTGTGCAATATGAATTGTTCTTAGCTGTTATGTATAAGGAAAGTGGATTTAATTCAAATGCAGTTGGTGGAGGAAATTCATACGGACTTTGTCAAATTCATATTTCAAATCAATCAAATTTAAGCAGAAAACTTGGAATAACTAATTTATTAGATCCTTATGATAATATGACAGCAGGTGTTTATTTATTAGCCAATTATTTAAACTCTGCAAGATCAAAAGTTTCCGGTGATGCAGTTGAAGTATATGGATTAAATGCATATAATATGGGTGAAGGTGCATATTATAATTCATGTTATAGTCAGGGTATTTTGAATAGAGGATATAGTAATTCAGTTATAAGTATAAAAAATGCATTAATAAATAATGGTGGATTATAAAATTAATTAGAAGTAATAAAAGTGATTGCTGGAGTAAATCTAGCAATCACTTTTTAAAAGAAAGGAAAAATATGAATACATTAAAAGAAACTAAAAGTATTTTAAATAAATATGGATTAAAGGCCAATAAGCGTTTTGGTCAAAATTTTTTAGTTGACGATAACATACTAAATAATATAGTTGAAGTTTCAAATATTAAGCAAAATGAGCTTATTATAGAAATTGGACCTGGCCTTGGTAATTTAACAAATTATATTTTAAGTAATGCAACTTATTCTTTACTTATAGAAGTAGATAATAATATGATTAAAGTGATAAATGATAGATTTAAAGACTATGATAACTACACTTTAATAAGTCAAGATATATTAAAGGTAAATATAGATGAGGAAATACTTAAAATAGAGGAAAAAAACAACATAAAATTTACAAATGTAAAAGTAGTGGCAAATTTACCATATTATATCACTACACCAATTATATTTAAGTTGTTACAAGATTCAAAAAGAATAAGTGAAGTAATTGTTATGGTTCAAAAAGAAGTTGCACAAAGAATGGTTGCACAAAGTAATACTAAGGATTATGGAATACTTACTTTAATGGTGCAATATTTATCAGAAGCAAGTATTGCTTTTTTAGTTCCAAAAGAGTCGTTTATACCTGCTCCAAATGTAACGTCAGCAATTATAGTTTTAAAGAAGAATAAGAAGTATAAAGTTAAAAATGAAGAAGTGTTTATTAAATTAGTTCATTGCGCTTTTGCCCAAAGAAGAAAAACCATGATAAATTCGTTATTTTCAACAAATTTTAAAAACCTTTCTAAGGAAGAACTTAATATTTTGTTTGAAAAGTTAGATATTGATAAAAATGTTAGAGCTGAACAACTTGATATAAATGATTTTATACGTATATGTGATATGCTTTAGTTTAACAATATTTAATCAATTAAATATAAATTATATTATTTAATTTAAAAATGGTTTATAAAACTTAGTAAAAAATAATGTGAAATTATAAAAAATATCAAGCCAATCTTTACGAAAGGCTTGATATTAATGTATTTTAATGGAGCTTGAAGTCAGAGTCGAACTGACGACCTACGGTTTACAAGACAATAAGAGATGTGCTATATAAGTGAATTTTCGAGCATTTTGACGAAATTTTGACGAAATTATATTATTTCACTTGCTTTTTTATCATCTTCATTCAAACTATGTGTATACAAATTTAATGTTGTATTTATAGATGAGTGACCTAATCTTGTTGATACTGTTTTCATATTTACACCATTGCTTATTAAAAGTGTAGCATGGGTATGCCTCAAATCATGAAATCTCATATGCTTTAAATTATGCCTTTTTAAAAATCTATTAAACCATTTTGTTATATCATCAATATGTTGTTTATTAAATAAAAAATCACTATTTTTGGGTAACTTACATATTAATCTAATTAAATCTTCATTAGCATATATTATCCTTTTTGAACTTTCATTTTTTGTGTTAGCCACAACTTGTCCTTGACCTTTCAAATAAGATAATGTTTTATTTATATTTATGGTATTATTTGTAAAATCAATATCATTCCAAGTTAGTCCAACAATTTCACTTCTTCTCATACCACATTGCAAAGCAAGTCTTACAATTATTTGGTATTTCAAATTTTCATCATGTAAGCAATTTAATAAAACGTTTGCTTCTTCTTTCGTTAAAAAAACAGGTATAACTTTATTGTTTTTCCCTTTTGGCAAATCTACATATACGCAAGGATTAAAATCAATTATTTGCCATTTTACGGCTGTATTAAACATAACAGACAGGAGTGCTTTATATTTTTTTATACTGCAAGTAGATAATTCACTTGTAAGACTGTTTAAAAATTGTTGTATATTATATGCCTTTATATCTTTAAGTCTTATATTTCCAAAATACGGTATTATTCTATTATTAAGATAATCTTTATAGCCTTGAATTGTTTTAAGACTTAATTTAGGTTTGGCATATTCATCTAACCATTTTTGTGAATAGTTTATTAGTGTTATAGAAGAAGTAGGAGATACTTTATCTTTAACAGATATAACGAATCTCATTAGTTCTTCTTTAACATCCTTATCTGTACATTCAACTGTTTTTGTATATTTTTTACCTTTGTACATGTATTCTAAAAAGTATTTACTACCTCTTTTTCTATAACTTCCTGCCATAAAAATACTCCTTTCTAAACATTTGTTTCTTGAAAAGAGCATAAATATACTATATAATATACATATAGCACTTTTCAAGTGTATTGTGTAGATAATGTACGTGTCCGCCAAGATGTTGTACATTATCTTTTATATATTTATTAAAAATTAAAATTTTGTAACATTCAGTAATAATTTACATAAAAATGCATAAAATAGAATTATAAGTATTGACAAATATTTTTTTATTTGATATACTTACTCTAGTAGAGCAATTCGTCGCTGAGTAAACTATGGGTTGACACCATAAGAGTGTTGGCAGTGTACTTTGATACATGGGAAAGCATAGTCAGGAGAGTTGCTCTCTTTTTTTAATAAAAATTTATTAAGTAAGGATATTCATTAATCCACTCAATTGGCGGAAAAAACTTTATTCCAGCATTAATGAAAGTATTATTATGTCTTACAATTTTATCTTTTAAAATAACTCCTAAATCCCAGTGAAAGTTATCATTATATACTAGACATTGTGCAAACGAACTACAACAAATATCAGCTAGTTGTAGTAATTGCATTTTATTATTGCTAATGTATTTTATATTATTTATTTTTGAAATATTTATTTTATGAAACTTCTGTTTAGTTGACAAGAAATTTGTAATAAAGTCATATTTTTCTTTTTTATAATCACTTCTTGTACTTATAATAAAATTTCCCACTGCTCTTTTTTTTGAAAGAAAATAAGAGACTCTTTCAAATAAATAACTTAAAAAATAAGGATACACATCAGCAGATTTTAAATAGGTAATATTATTTGTATCTATAGCTACATGTATTATATTGAAATTTTCATTTTTTAACTCATTTAAAATGAAATTTCTTTTTTTATAATTTTTAGATAACTTCGTCCAGTGCAATTGTTCATATTTTTTAATATTTATCTCTTTTTTTATCTGGACTATTTTATTTGATATAGTAGAATCATAATTTTTTTCAACAATTACAGCAGTCATGATGAACCATCTACTACCTCTTTTTATTCCTTCATCACCGACTTTCATCGATATAAATATTGTATTCCATTCTAGCCTCCTATACTTTACCCATATACCATATTACTTTACCTATAATATTTATATCTACTTCTTTCGGATTATATATTTGTACAGTGTGAATAGGATTAGTACTCATAGGTTCTAATATTATTAAATTACCTTGTGTTTTAAATCGTTTTACTGTTGCGTCAAAACCGTTTACTCTTATAGCTCCAATTTCACCATTTTCAAGTGTATCTTGTTTTTGAATCAGAACTAAATCACCATCATTAAATTTAGTATTCATGCTATCACCTTGAACACGTAAATAAAAATATTCAATACCATCTTTAATTGCAATTTCAGGAGCCATCATATATCCTTCAAGTTGTTCCTCTGCATATAAAGGTAAACCAGCACTTATTTTGCCTAATACGGGTACCCTTTTAGACTGTATGATATCTATATTTAGTTTTTTCTCCATAGGAACATCATATCCCATTAGCCAAGCTTCAGATACACATAATGCCTTTGCAAGTAAATATACACCGTCTTGTCTTGCTTTATATCTGCCTGACATATATGAACTGATTTTTGATTTATCTATTCCAGTTTTTTCAGCTAATTCTATAGGTTTAATATTTCTAATAGCAATAGCTTTATTTAATCTATTAGAAAAAGTATCTATTAATTCGTTCATAATATACCTCCATTAATACTATTATAAAGCATAAGTTTAGAAATGTCAAACATTTTTATGTAATTTTAAAAATAAAGTTTAGAAAAAGTAAATTTTTTTAAAAAAAAGTGTTGACATCAAAAAAATAATATGATAATATATAGTCAAGTTTAGAAAAACTAAACAAAAAAAGGGGGCGTATACATGAAATTTAACTTAAATAAATTAAAAGGATTAATGAAGGAAAAAAATTTAACTCAAGAGGATATAGCTAAGTTTCTCAATATTTCAAAGTCAACTTTTAATTTAAAACTTAATAGTAATGCTTATTTTTCTCAAACTGAAATATATCAATTAGGCAAATTATTAGGTATTCCTGCAGAGCAGTATTTAGATTATTTTTTTACCTTACTAGTTTAGAAAAGCTAAACAAAAAACATGAAAGAGGTGAGAAGATGGATATAGAAGATAAAGTTGCAATAGTAATATCTATAATTTCTATAATAATTAGCATTGCAACTATATATGAAAATCATAAGCAATAAGGAGTATCTTTATCTTTCTTTATATTTTGAATAATAGGTTTAAGATTTTTTATTTTGCCACGATTAGTATATATATTTAGAATTATATCTTTAATATCAAATTGTTCAGAAGTCTTAAATTCTAAATAGCCAGTTTTACCTTCTAATTGTGATAAGTTAATTGGAAATTGAATAGTTTTAGTTTCTTCAATTCTACTTTCATTAGAAATAAGGGATATTTTTTCTGTTTTTACTAAATGTGGTCCATAAGCACAAAAAATATTATTATTCATAGATATATTTGTAATAGAAATTGGTAAATGTGAAATATTAGTAAAACTCATTTTTATCTGGTAAAAATAAACATTCTTAAGTTTTACAATTCTATAACTTATAAATTCTATTGAAAGCTTTCTACGTTGAGAGAGCTTTGTATATAAAAAATTATATAAAGAAAGTGCAAGAGAAATTAAGGATATTAAAATTGTAATATGTTTTTTTATAAAAATTAATATGTCTGAAAACAAATAGTATCACCTCACTTTCAAGAACATTATAGCATAGAAGAGGTGGAAAAGAAAGAAGGTGAAAAGTGTGGATAAGTTATTAACAACAAAAGAAGTAAGTGAAATATTAGGAGTAAAAGAAAGAACAGTAAAATATACATTAAATCTTCCTTACGTTAAAGTTTCAGGAAAAAGAATGTATCAAAGAAAAGATATAGAAAATTTTATAAATAAAAATAAGCATTATACAATTGATATTATAGCGTATCAAAAGAGTAATAAAAAAAGAGAATATGTAGTTTAGGAGGTGAAATATATGTACAATTATCTAATAAGTAACAGAGAACTAATAATAGCAATATTAATAGCAAGTGTAAGAGCGATATCAATTGCGGTTATATTTGCATGTACAGTACAAACAGTTGTATATCAAATTACTAAAAAAATAAAAGGAAAAGGCTACAGTATTTACAATGAGATAGAAAAATTTGTGTTAGAGGGGTAGGTGATAAAGTGATAACTAAGGAAACAAGAGCAGAAAGCTTAAATGAATTAGATAAAAAAAAGAGATATGAAGAAATAAGATATGCTTTAAAAAATGAAGCCAATGGACTTACAGCAAGAGAATTAGCTAATAAATTAGGCAGTAAAGAAAGAAACTATACGGCACCAAGACTTACAGAATTAGCCAGAAAAGGTGAAATCAAAGTTATAAGTAAAAGATATGATAAAAAGACAAAAAGAAATGTAGCAGTATATGCATTAAATGATAAAAAGTATTATGAACAAAAATCAGAAAAAATTGAAAAAGCATACAATAATTACTTAAATGAGAAGACAAAAGAAAACATAGAAAAGTGGAAGGGAGAAGTAAGTAAAGATGTTTAATAAAAAGATAAGAGAAAATAATAGAAAATTAAGGCAAAGGGTATGTGAATTAGAAGAAACTTGTAAAAATATTGATAAACTAATAGATTATAAAAATGAATGCATAGAAGAATTAAAAAGAAAACTATCAGAAAGCGAATATAGAGAAAAAATTTGGGAAAATGATAGAGAAAAGCTTAATAATGTAATATCAAATTTAATAGAAGAAAGAAATAAAAAAGCAGTAAATAATATAAAAAGCTCAAAAAAATTAGAAGCTACTGTGACAAGTAAAACAGCTTCTAACATATAAAACAACTTAGGTTAATTCTATATATATAAGTATAACACAAAATATAGAAAAATGCAAAAAGGTAAAATGCAAATTAGAAAAGAGGGCTGATATGGAAGGATGGGTTTGTTTATATAGAAAAATATTAGAAAATCCTATAATTTGTAAAGATAGCGATTATTTTGCTGTATGGTGTTATTTATTATTATCAGCCACACACAAAAAAACGAGTGCGTTGTTTAAAGGTAAAAAAATTGTATTACTACCTGGGCAATTAATTACTGGTAGAAAAAGTATAGCAAAAAAATTTAAGATTGATGAAAGCAAGGTGCAAAGAATTTTAAAAACGCTTGAAAACGAACAACAAATTGAACAACAAACAAGTTCTCAAAACAGGCTTATAACAATAATAAATTGGTATCAATATCAAGAAATTGAACAACAAAATGCACAACAAGTGAACAACGAATGCACAACGAGTGAACAACGAGTGAACACAAACAACAATGAAACAAATAATATATATAATAATATACTATACACACGTGAGCAAATTGAAGAAGCAATGTTTGGAAAGAGGTTTGATTAAAATATGAATATGAAAGAATATATAAAAAGATTAAAAAAATATTTAATTGTAATATGTGAAAAATATGAACTACAAACAAGCATAAAAAAAGAGGGGGAAAACAAATGAAATGGACTAATGGAGAACTAGTTGAAATATATGCAAATGCATACGACAACATACAATTAGCAATTGATGAACTAAATGATGTTGATGAATATAAAGAAATATTAGAAACACTAAAACAAGCAAAAAGCAAGTTAGAAGAAACAGTTGAAAAATATATGCAAGCTTTTAATAGAGAATGTGATGAGGAACTAGAATATCAAAATTTAGAATATGAGAGGAGTAAAATATAATGAATGATTTAATAGTTATAAAACAATTGCCTATAATAGAACAACAATTAAAATCAATAAGTAGTGATATAGATAAAAAAATTGAAGAAATTTCAAAATTGGAAGTAAATGAAGAAACAGTAAAAGAAGTTAAAAAAGCAAGGACAGAATTTAAAAAAGATTTTAATGAGTTAGAAGAAAAAAGAAAAGAAGTTAAAAAGAAAATAGAAGAGCCTTACAAGCAATTTGAAGAAATATATAAAACATATGTTACTAATAAATTTACTAAAGCGGATAATGACTTAAAAATAAGAATAGATACTATAGAAAAAGATTTAAAAGATAAAAAAGAAAAAGAAGTAAAAGATTATTTTGAAGAATATAAGAAAGCTAATAACATTGATTTTATAGATTATAAACAAATTGGAATTAAAGTTGGGCTAAGTGACAGTATGAAATCTTTAAAAGAACAAGTAAAACAATTTATTGACAAAAGTGTAGATGATTTAAAATTAATTGATACACAAGAACATAAAACTGAAATTTTAGTTGAATATAAGCAAACACTTAATGTAAGTAATGCTATAACAAGTGTAAATAATAGATTTAAAGCAATTGAAGAAGAGAAGAAAAAACAAGAGCAAAAAAAAGAATTACAAAAATTTATCGTAGATACTGCAAAAGAATCAGATAAATATAGTGATAAGCAAGGAATCCTACAAACATCTGTTGTAGAAGAAAAACAATATACATTAAGATTTACTGTTAAAGCAACCAAAATAAAATTAGTTGAATTAAAGAAATTTTTGAATGATGGAGGTTATATTTATGAGTAATGAAAAACAAGAAATAATGGTTAAATATGAAATTGATGGACAGGAGATAAAATTAACACCAAGCATAGTGCAAGAGTACATAGTTGGAACAGATGCAAAAATTACAATGCAAGAATTTAAATTATTTACAGAACTTTGCAAATGTAGAAAATTGAATCCATTTTTAAGAGAAGCTTATTTAATAAAATATAAATCAGGACAACCAGCAAGTTTAGTAGTAGGTAAAGATGCAATTTTAAAAAGAGCAGTTCTAAATTCAAATTACAATGGAATGAAAAGTGGAATTATAGTTCAAAAAGAAGATGGAATAATAGAAGAAAGAAAAGGTTTATTTTATATACCAGGTAAAGAAATAATCGTTGGAGGATGGGCAGAAGTTTATAGGAAAGATTGGGAACATCCAACTTACTGTAGTGTAAGTTTTGATGAAGTAGCACAAAGAAAATCAGATGGGAATTTAAATAGCAACTGGGCCACTAAAAAAGCTACAATGATAGAAAAAGTTGCAAAAGTTAGGGCTTTAAGGGAAACATTTGTTGAAGATTTAGCAGGAATGTATGAAGCAGAAGAAATGGATACCCCACCAACAAAAGATGTTACAGAAGTAGTTGAAGTAGTAGAACAGGTTGAGCCACAAGAAGAAATAGAAGAGGAAGTGTCTATGAGTGAATTATAATATCATTTCTAGTTGCAGTAAAGGGAACGCAACTGTAATAAGAGATATTATTTTAATAGATTGTGGTGTGAGTTTCAAGCAATTGATCAAGGTATATAAAAATCTAAAAATAGTACTTTTAACTCACATACACAGAGACCATTTTAACAAGGTAACTATAAAAAAGTTAGCAGAAGAAAGACCCACGTTGAGATTTGCTTGTTGCAAATGGCTATTTGAAGAACTTATAAAGTGTGGAGTAAATAAGAGAAATATAGATGTTCTAGAAATAGGAAAAAAGTACGATTACAAACTATTTAAGATTGTACCTATCAAATTATATCATGATGTACCACAATGTGGATATAGAGTATTATTTGAAGATTATAAAGTAATATATGCAACTGATACCAAAACATTAGACGGAATTAGTGCAAAAAATTATGATTTATATTTAATAGAGGCTAATTATACAAAAGAAGATATGGAAGAAAGAATAAGAATAAAACAAGAGCAATATAAATATGCTTACGAGTTTAGAGCGAAAGAAAATCATTTAAGCAAAGAAGAAACAGACCAATTTTTACTTGAAAATATGGGAGAAAATTCAAGGTATGTTTATATGCATCAACATATAGAAAAATAATAAAACGGCACTTTATACGCAGCAACAAGGAGTATAGAGTGCCTATATTGTAAAAAGAGGTGTAATATGAAGCTACAAGGTAAACTAGCAGCTGCAAGTATAGATTATAGAACGGGTAAGTTAAAACTAGAATTTATTGTAAACGATCAAGTAGATAGCTTAGAAGAAATAGAAAACGTTGAATTACTAGATATAGAAGCTAAGAAACATAGAAATAAAAGGTCGCTAGATGCAAATGCATATTGTTGGGTGTTACTTGGTAAATTAGCAGAAAAAATGAATATAAATGCTGAAGAAATATACAAGATGGAAATAAAAGACATAGGAGTATACGAAGTATTACCAATAAAAAATGCAGCAGTAGAAAAATTTATTGAAGCATGGCAAAAAAATGGAATTGGATGGCCATGTGAAGTAATAGGAAATAGCAAAATAGATGGATATACAAACGTAAAAGCATATTATGGAAGTTCTACTTATGATAGTAAACAAATGTGTAGACTTATAGATAGTATAGTAGAAGATTGTAAGTTGCAAGGTATACCAACGGATACACCAGAGCAAATAGCAAGATATAAGGAGGAATGGAAATGAATAGCTTAGTTTTAAAAAATAAATATAAAGTTATTGCAATGCCTAAAACGAATGCAAATATTTTTAAAGATTTAAAAGCTGGAGATATAATAGAAATTTCTTTGCCGTTAACACATTCTAGAGGAGGAGATAATTGTTCATTAAGAGCATATTATCCTAAAATAAACGGCATAGCTTGTAGTGGTGTTCCAATTATCAATAAATTAATAGAAAGAGGAATGATTTTGGAGGAACTATCTTAAATGAGAAAAGTATCAGATAATAGAAGATATTCTATATTAACAGATGATTTGGAACATTGTATTATATGCGGAAGACCTAATGTAAATAAGCACGAAATATTTTTTGGTACTGCTAATAGACAATTAAGTAAAAATTATGGATTAGTGATACCTTTATGCGTAGAGTTACATCATAATCAATTTGCTTGCAAAGGAATACATTTTGATAAAGAATTATGTGAGGAGTGGCAAAAAATAGGTCAAAAAGCATTTATGGAACATTACAATAAAACAATAGAAGAATTTATACAAATATTTGGAAGAAATTATTTATAAGGAGGAACAAATGAAAATATTAGGTTTAGATACAAGTACTACAAGTACAGGATATGCAGTATTAGATAATGAAAAATTAATAAGTTATGGAACAATAAAGTCACCTAAAAAAGCTGATTTATTAGATAAGATAATTTATATAGAGGAACATATAAAACAGATTATTAAAGCAAAAGAAGTAGATTTTATAGTAATAGAAGATTTAGCAGTAACAAGGAGTGCAAGTACAACAAAGGCACTAGCTGGGCTACTATATCATTTACTTACAGAATTTAGAAAAAGAGAGTTACTTGTAGTACAAACTAGACCTAGTACATGGCGTAGTGTATGTGGCATAAAAGGAAAATGTAGGAAAGAACTTAAAGAAAATGCAATACAACATGTTAAAGATGTTTATAACATTGATGTAAATGACGATGAAGCAGATGCAATATGTATTGCAGAATTTGGAAATAGTTTAGAGGTAGAATATGATTGAGAAAAAATTAATAAAAGAATATGAAAAATATAATCTGTATGGGATATATAAAAATAAAAAATTATTATATAAAACTTGCGAAAGTAATATAAAAGATTGTTATAAAAAAGAAAGGAGGAGAAGATGAATAGAGAGATAAAGTTTAGAGGAAGAGATAAAGAAAATTGGCACTATGGAGATTTAGTTCAAGAAATAAGACATAATGATAATAAACTATTTGACGGAACAATGACACATATAAGAAATTTTGAATATAAAAATGGAAGTTATATAGGAGATATCTTTCCAGTAAATCCAAATACAATAGGACAATACACAGGACTACACGATAAAAACGGAAAAGAAATATACGAGGGAGATATCGTATATTGTCAAACAAAATATGGAAAAGCAAAAGCAATAATTAAATTTATAGATGGAAAATTTGTTGCGTATTGGAATAGTGCTATAACACATCCGCAAAACGGACACCATGTTGCTTGTTATGATATAAATAAAAAGTTTGAAGTAATTGGAAATATATATGATAATCCCGAGTTATTAGGAGGAGAAGATGAGTGTTAAAGGAAAAGTGAAAAGATTAAATAAAGAACTTATAAAATTAAGAGATGATTTAGAAACAGAAAGATTATCAAATAGAAGATTAAGACAAAAATTAGATAAACAAACCGAATCTAGTGTTTATACTAGGCAATTAGAAAATATAGTAAAGTTTGCAATAACTAATCATATGGGAAATTTAAGAGGTGGAATGCAAATAGAAAGATATGAAATTGATAAAATGCAAGATTTAAAACTGAGTATAGATTATCTACCTGAATTTAACGGTTACATAATTAGAGTTAATTATTAGGAGGAGAATAGATATGTTAAAAATAAGAGATGATGTAGATTTAAAAGAACTTGAAAAATATCGGATTTTATAAAACAGGAGGAGTTTATCAAAAAAATCTGGAATATGATGACATATATTCTCAAATAGCAGGAATTGATATGTGTATTTACGTTGTAATATCAGATAGAATAATTAGATTTTCAAGTGTTGAAAAAAAAGAAACTGTAAAATTAGATGTAATATACGATTTAATCAAAGCAGATTTAGTGGTAAAGGAGTAAATAAGATATGAAAGAATATAATTTTTATAATACAAAACAAATATTAGATTTTTTAGGAATTAAAAATGATTTTGAAAATAAGGATAATAAGAAATATCCATTTAATGATAAGCCAAGCGATGTAGCTTTTAATTATGGATATATCACTGTAGAAAGAAAAGGAATCGAAGAGGAAATACAAAATAAAATATCTTCAAAAGAAGAATACATAAGTAAATTAGAAGAAATAAAAATGCTATATCATATACCATTTTACAATAAAAGAACTAAAAATACAGGAACAATAATTCAGAATATAAGTTTAACCTTTAGATATGACAAAACATATAAGTATGGAGATATAAATAAAAGTTTGCCAGAAGTATGCTATGCAATAGAAAAAATGGGAACTAAAACGAATGACTTTTATGTTATTGGAACAGATAATGTTCACTTTTTTATAAGTAATTATATAATAAACAATCAATGGGGATTAGGAACAACTCTAGTAGAAAGTAGCCCAGAAGTAGAGTTTGATGATAATTTTAACGAAATAAGAAAAGATTAAGAGGTGTTTGAATTAGATATTTTTAAAGGAGTAAATAAGATATGAGTGATTTAAAAATATTTACAAACAACATAGAAGTAAAGGCAAAGCAACAAATTAATTTATTATTAGAGCAAGAACCTTTTAAAGATTGTAAAGTAAGAATAATGCCAGACGTACATGCTGGAAAAGGCTGTGTGATAGGATTTACAGCTGATTTAGGTGATAAAGTAATACCTAATATAGTTGGCGTGGATATTGGTTGTCGGTATGCTATGTGTTGAGTTAGGCAATATTGAATTAGATTTAGAAAAATTAGATAAAGTAATCAATGAAAATATACCTAGTGGAAGAAATATAAGAGAACACAAATTAGAAGATTATGGGTCTATAAAAGAATTATATTGTTTAAGAGAATTAAAAGAAACAAATAAGTTCAATAGAGCAATAGGCACTTTAGGTGGAGGAAATCATTTTATAGAAATTGATGTTGATACTGATAATAACAAATATTTAGTTATACATACAGGTAGTAGAAATTTAGGAAAACAAGTTGCAGATTATTATCAAAATTTGGCTATCGAATTATGTTCTGGTAAAGAAGAAATGTTTACTAAAAGAGAAGAAATTATAAAAACATATAAAGAACAAGGTAAAAAATCAGAGATACAAAAAGCTTTGAAAGAGTTAGAAAAAGAATATAGAAATAATAAACCTGATTTACCAAATGAACTTTGTTATTTAGAAGGTAAATATAGAGAAATGTATTTGCATGATATGAAGATATGCCAAGAATATGCAACTATAAATAGAATAATGATAGCAGATACAATATTAAAAGAATATTCAGGTGTACCAATGGCATTATATTTTACAAATAATGGCTTTGAAACAATACATAATTATATTTCTTTTGATGATAACATAGTAAGAAAAGGAGCAATAAGTGCTAAAAAAGGTGAAAGGATATTAATACCAATAAATATGAGAGATGGTTCAATAATAGCAGTAGGTAAAGGAAATGAAGATTGGAATTGTTCAGCACCTCATGGAGCAGGAAGAATAATGTCAAGAATGAAAGCTAAAGAAACATTTAAGCTAGAAGATTTTAAAGAAAGTATGAAAGGTATATATACAACAAGTGTAGTTGAGGAAACAATAGACGAATCACCATTTGTTTATAAGCCAATGCAAGAAATATTAGACAATATAAAAGATACTGTAGAAGTAGAAAGAATTATAAAACCTATTTATAATTTTAAATCTAAAAATTAGGAGGAAATAAGATATGAGTATGAGTGTAGATTTATATAAATTAAATTATAAAAAATTTGTTGATGAATTAATGAAAAATCCAAAAATAAATAACAGAGAACTATTAGAAAAAATAATATTGGAATTTGGAAACAAAGTTGGCGAAGACTTGATTATATTAGAAAATGAATTTTGGGAAGATGGAATTTGCACATGGAATATGTTTGCAATGATACAAGAAATATTTGAATTAGAAGATGATGAATATATAAGTGATGTTTTTTATGAATTACGAAAAATTTTAATAAATTACAAAAAAATAGATGATGCATATGAAAATTTAGGACTAGAGAGGAGTGATACATAGTGAAAGAAAAGATAAAATGTGAAATATGTGGAACGGAATTTTCCGATAATTTTTATAAAGAAAATGAAACAGGGAAAATAATATGTGAAGAATGCTTATTAGAAAGTGATATGATTACTACAGATACAATAACAAACTATTATTTAGATGGAGAATATATAGGAAATAACAGTGATAGCATTGAAGATGTAATAGAAACAATATGTGATACTTATGATTATTCTGAAATTTAGGAGATGTTTTAAGTGAAAGAAAATAGTATAGAAGAAGATATAATAAATGCACAACATTTTATAAATTCTATAAAAACTGATAAAGAGTATAAAGAAGAAAATGGTTGGCATGGATATTATAATAAAGAGATTGTAGAGTTAGCTAAAATATTAGAGCATATTTTATCAGATTATAAAAGAGTATTAAAAGAGAATGAAGAATTAAAAGTTGAATTAGAGAGACAAAAAGATATTAATACTATTATAAATCAAAAAAGAATAGATAAAAATTATGAAAAAGCATTAGAAAAATCAATGTCAAAATTTCTAAAGACTAATATGGCTAAAGATTTTGTTCCAATTCAAAAAATAAAAGACAAGATAGAAGAATTAGAACATACAGAACTTATGAGTATAGATTATGAAAAAGAATATAAAAAAATGCAAAGTAGATATAATAAATTGCTTGAAGAAAACAAAAAAATGCAAAAAGCATTAGTTAATTTGTCTTTAAAGTTAAAATAAAGGGGGAATAAAAATGGCAAGTGTAACACAATGTGACGTTTGTAATAACGTAATTAAACATGAAGAAAGCAAATATATTAAAATTTATAATGTTGATAAATATGATAATACGACTACTTTTGTAGAAAAAGAACTATGTCCACAATGCTATGAAAAAGTAGCAAAAATTTTAAAGATAAAATAGAGGTGAATAATATATGAATAAATATATTTATATAATATCAGTATTAATTATATTTACAATACTAAGTATTATAAGTTCAGTAGCAGATAAAAAGAAAATTGATTATGTAACAAATGAATATAAAAATTTACAAGAAGAAAAGACAAGCTTACTAAAAGAAATAAAAGAGTTAAAAGAAGAAAATAACGCTTTTAGAAGTGTAATAGACACTTACAATATACCAAACAATTTAGATGCTAGATTTGAAATAAATAAATAAAAAATGGAGGTAGATATATGGATAAAAAAATTAGCATTGAGGTAAGAAGATATTTAGAAAGAGAATTAAAAGATTATAAAGATAATAAAAATATAATTGAAGAGTTAAGATTAGATATAATAGAAGAATGTCCTAAAATCACCTTGGGTGTGCCTGGGAGTCCTAACAAAGGAAATGAAGGACAAACTACTAAGGTTTATAATTTAATTACGAATAAAATGATAACTAGATTACAAGCAATGTGTAAAAAGATACATAAAGTTTTGGAAGGATTAAGCGGTGAACAATATGAATTATATGTAAGGCATTTTGAAAAAGGAGAAAGTAAAACAAAAGTATGTATAGAAATGCACATTGGAGAAGCTACATTCCATAGATATAAAAATAAGATTATTTATAGCTTAGCTGAAGAATTGGGTTTTATTTGATAGAAAATTGATAGTTTTTGAACCTTGTCAAGTGGTATAATTAGTATAGTGAAGAGTATCGGAAAACTCTTCCCTAGGAAATTAACCGATAAAAAAGCATTGGTAGTACGCTAATTACTACCACCAGCCCGTATGGGCAATGTACATTAAGCAAAGTAATATGGCTGAATAATCGTTTCTAACGCGATAAGGCACTGTTTTATAGGGTTGCGATACCTTTCATGAAATTCGATTGAAATATAATATAAAACAGGTACAAAAGTGGCTTGGCTGCGAGAAGTGGAACTGCGCGAACAGGGGGCGTATTTGCATAAGCAAAAAATGTTTCCACAGGCTTTGGAGTTGAGGCGTAGGTGCTTATATGAAAAGTCCTGAAATTTAGGAATGTATCATCTGTAGTTAGAATATAAGTTGGGAGTTACAGAATCTCTCAGTATATGTATATATACTTATCCACAAGTGTAGCAACATACCCGTCAAGCTGATGTTATACTTTGCTATTATTTTGAATGCAAACAAGGGAAACCTTAGTTTTTTTTATAATCAACCTCTTTGTAGTCCAAGATTGGGCTACTTTTTTAATGCTTATTTATGAGTAAATGAGTAATAAAAAGGTAGTGATACTATGACAAAAGAAGAATATCGAAATTATCTGTGTAAACATTGTATAAGATATAATTGTAAAGAAAATATATGTGAATTAGATAAAGATACATACAAAGTATATAAATGTACTGAATATGTATCTATTTTTATGTGTAATAAAACAAATTGTAGAAAGTGTGGAAGATGTTGATGGAATTTGAAATAAATAATACGACATGGACGATCGAAAAAGTTGATGAAGCAACAATTAATAATGAAATGAAATCAGATGGAACACTAGGAGTAACAATATATAAAAATCAAAAAATAATGTTGCTAAAAGACCAAGCAAATATAATTAAGACTTTAAAACACGAACTAACTCATGTGTGGTTGTATGAGTATGGACATAATCAAAATGATGAAAAAACATTTAGCTATGAAGATGTATGTGAAATAGTAGCAAGTAGTAATGATTTTATAAATGAAATAATTCAAAAATATGAAAGTAAACAAAAAAATGAAATAAATACAAATGTAATTGATAGATTAAAAAATATGTAAGGAGTGATTGAACTTTATGGATAGGGAATTACTAGAAATTAAAGAGAAAATATTAAAATTTTGTAATAGATACGAGGTAAAAGATTTCACTGTGTATTTGCAACAAGAAAGCAGATATATGGTAGATGGTAAGTATTCACTAAATACTACAAATGTAGATTTAGAAGTAAAAGTATAAGGAGTGAATTTCAATGTGGACAATAATTATATTAATAATACTGAGCCCTGTTATATTAATAGCAGGATTTTTTAGTATAGCAATAATATTGGGGATATTAAATTGGATGATAACAACTTTTGTTAATTTTATATATGATATTTGTGACTTTGGAGAAAAATAAAGCAGGTGAGGGAGCGTGGCAAAATATGACTGGATAGCATTAGAAGAAGAATATATATTAAGTGATTATAAAAGTGTAAGTGCATTTCTAAAAGATAAAGGAATAAATAATAATGGCACAACGAGAAAACGTACATCAGGTTGGAAAGACAAAAAGAGACAAAAAGAAGACAAAAAAGCAACAAAAACAATAGAAAAAGTCATTGAAAAACAATCTGAAAATGATGCTAATACTGCTGTAAAAATAAATGATGTAGCAGAAGAATTATTAAAAAAAATTATGGAAGCTACAAATCAGTTAAATATACATGTTGATATGTTTGGTAATACACATACAAGTATAGTAGATAGAAGTGATGTAAAGAAACTTACATCTGCACTTAAAGATTTAAAAGATATAATACCACAAAAACAAGAAGATGAAGAAGATAATAGCTTTATGGAAGCTTTAAATGGAAAAGTAGAGGAAATATGGAATGAAGAAAAATAAGGGGAATTTCCAATGGAAAGCATTTTCTAAAAAGCAAATGAAAGTATGGACTTGGTGGAATGATAAATCACCATTTCACGATATGGATGGTATTATAGCAGATGGTGCGGTAAGAAGTGGAAAAACAGTTGTAATGGCTCCTAGTTTTGTAATGTGGGCTATGGAAAATTTTGATGAATGTGATTTTGCTATATGTAGTAAAACAATAGGGTCACTTAAGAGAAATGTACTAAATACTTTAAAAAAACAGTTGCATTCACTTAAATATAGATATGAACATAAAAGAAATGAAAATTTATTAATAGTCAGTAAAAATGGAAAAACGAATTACTTTTACTTGTTTGGTGGAAAAGATGAGGCTAGCCAAGATTTAATACAAGGTATGACATTAGCTGGTATATTTTTTGATGAAGTGGCTTTAATGCCATATAGTTTTGTAGATCAAGGATTAGCAAGATGTTCTGTAGAAGGTTCTAAATTTTGGTTTAACTGTAACCCTAAAAATCCAAAACATTGGTTTAAATTAGAATTTGTGGATAAGTTAGAAGAAAAGAAACTTTTATATTTACATTTTACTATGGAAGACAATTTAACGTTATCTGAGGCAGTAAAAGATAGATATAAAAGAATGTTTACAGGTGTATTCTTTAAACGTAATATATTAGGTTTATGGTGTACAGCTGAGGGCGCTATATATGAAGTGTATATAAATAATAAAGAACGCTTTTATACTGATGAACCTGATTATGACTTCATACAAATTGGAATGGACTTTGGTGGTAATGGCTCTGCGCACACTTTAGTTGCAAGTGGAATAAAAAGGAATTATTCTAAACTTACATCATTAATAAGTAAAAGAATACCAGCTCAAGGTGTAACTCCTAAACAATTAATAGAAATAGTAAAAGAGTTTATAATACAAGTTCAATTTTTATATGGTCAAGTAGATTATATTTATCCAGATAGTGCAGAACAAACACTTATAAATGGAATAAAAGAAATGTGTTATAAAGAATTTCCACATATTATTGTTAGAAACAGTATAAAAAATGAAATAATAGACAGAATTAGGTGTACTACAATGCTTATGGCATGTGGTATTTTTTTTATGACTAGAAAATGTAAAACTTTAGAAGATGCATTTGAAAATGCAGTATGGAATGATAAACCCAAAGAACAAGGAAAAGATGAGAGACTCGACGATGGTACATCTGATATAGATACATTAGATGCATTTGAATATAGTTTTGAAAAGCATATAAAGGGATATACAAGGTATGCAACAAGTAAAGTAGCGTGAGGTGTTATATATGTTTGAAAAAGTAAAAAAATGGTTTTTAAGGGGGATAGACAAAATGCTAAGTAAGTCTACAGTAGAAGAAGCGTTAAAAGTTAAAACAGCAGTTTCTTTTGAAATGGAAGCAGCAATGAATTTATGGTTAAAGATATTTACAAATAATGCTCCTTGGTTAAATGAAGAAGTAAGAAGTTTGCAATTAGGAGCAAGTATAGCTGAAGAATTTGCAAGACTTATTACTTTAGAAATGAAATCTGAAGTTACAGGAAGTGTAAGAGCAGATTTTATAAACGAGTATTATCAAAAAGTATTAGAAGATTTAAAATCACATCTAGCTTTATATAATGCTGTAGGTGGTGGATATTTAAAGCCATTTGTAAAAAATAATAGATTTTATATAGATTATGTGGCTCAAACAGATTGTAAGCCACTTCAATTTGATAGTGCAGGCAATATTACAAGTATGGTATTTAGTAGTCAAATAGCAAAAGGTGATAAACGTTATACAAGATTAGAAGTACATACTTTAGAAGATACAAATTATACAATAGAAAACAAAGCTTATGTTACTGAGAGTTATAATAGCTCTATGCTTGGAAGAGAAATTTCGTTATTTGAAGTATCAGAATGGGCTGATTTAGAGCCAAGAACAGTTATAGAAAATATTGAAAAGCCTTTATTTGCTTATTATAAAGTACCACTTACAAATAATATAGATGCAAAGACTTGCTTAGGTGTATCAGTTTATAATAAAGCAATAGATAGCATAAGAAAGGCTGATGTACAAGCTTCAAGATTAGATTATGAATATGAAAGTGCGGAAAGAAGTATATATGCTGACATTGATGCATTAAGAAATCAAGAAGGGAAAGAAAGAAGAAGTAAAATAGTAAAAACATTAAACACTGGAGAAGATGGATTCTATAAAGAATTTAGTCCGACTTTAAGAGATGAGGGATTTATACGTGGATTAAATAAAATAAAGCAAGAAACTGAATTTCAATGTAATCTTGCATATGGAACTATATCAGATCCTAGTCAAGTAGATAAGACAGCTACAGAGATAAATGCAAGTAAGCAACGTTCTTATGCTTCTGTATCACAAATGCAAAATAGCTTAGAGAAAGCATTGAAACATCTTGTATATATTTTAGATGTATATTGTGATTTATATGAATTAGCACCTGCAGGTGAATATGAAGTATCTGCTGAATGGGATGATAGTATAATTGTTGATACTGAATCTGAACAAAGAATAAGGTTACAGGAGACTAACCTTGGACTTGGTAGCAAATTAGACTATTTAATGTGGAGATATGGACTTACTGAGGAACAAGCACAAGAAAAGCTTGATAGAATAAAACAAGAAAAATCTGAAAATGAAATATTTAGCGAGGAGTGATATAGATGTTAACTCCTGAAACACTTTTACACGTTGCAGATGCAGCAATAGTTTTATATTCTAAATTAGAAAATAGCATAATAAAAGATATAGTAAGAAGATTAAAAAACACTGATTTTGAAATGACAGAAAGTGCTAAATTTCAAATACGAGTGGCTCAGGAAGCTGGTTTATTATATGATGATATTATAGAAAAAGTAGCAAAATATAGTGGAGTAAGTGAAAAAATAGTAAAGAAAACATTTGAAAATAGTGCTATAGAGGCTTTAAAATATGATGATAAAATATATAAAAAACAAGGATTAAATCCTATACCTATAAAGCAACAAACTACAATGTTAAATCTGTTAAAAAATACATTAAATAAAACAAATGGTAGTTTATATAATTTAACACTTACAACAGCTAGTACAAGCCAACAAAGATTTATTGAGACATGTAATGATGCGTATATGGAAATATCGTCAGGAGCATTTGGTTATACAACAGCAATAGAAAGGGCTTTAAAAAAGTTTGGAGATGGTATACAAGTACAATACGATAGTGGTTATAGACTAAATATAAAGAGTGCAGTAAAAAGAGCGGTTATGACTGGAGTAAATCAAACTTGTTTGAAAATGCAAGAATTAAGAGCAGAAGAAATGCGGGTGTGATTTAGTAGAAGTTACAGCACATAGTGGAGCTAGACCTGAACATGCTGAATGGCAAGGAAAAATATACAGTAGAAGTGGTAAAAGTAAAAAATATCCTAGTTTAGTTAAAGTTACTGGCTATGGTACAGGTCCTGGGTTAGGTGGTTGGAATTGTAGACATTCAATGTTTCCATATTATGAAGGAATGGGTAGAGTATATACCGATGAAGAATTGGAAGAGTTGAAAATTAATGATAAAAGTAATATAATACTTACAGATAAAGAGAAAAATACTATCAAAAATTATACAAGATTTGATGCTACAAATATAAATAAAGCAATAAGACTTAATAATATAACTTCAGATATTCAAAGTAAAATTGATATTCTTGATTCTGTAATACAAAAAGCAGAGCCTTTATTGAATGAAACAAATGTTTATAGAGGAACAATAATTCAAAGTTTGAAAGGGTTTGAAAATAACAAAAGTGTAGATCAATCGGTAATATTAGGTTTAAAAAATCAGATTATAAGTGATAGAGCTTTTGTATCAACAAGTAAAATTAAAGCAGAAGATCAAGGAAGAAATATTATCATGAGTATCAAACTACCTAAAGGATATAAAGGAGCTATAGAAATAAAAAATTATGCAACTGAAAAATATAAATATCAAGATGAAGTTTTATTAAAAAGAAATACAAAATTTTTTGTTAATAATATTATTTATAAAGATGGCAAATATTATTTTGATATGGAGGCATTAGAATGAAAAAAGAAGTAAGTAATAGTATGAGTATAGAAAATGATCCACATTTTGACGTTATAACACCAATATGCAAAGTATGTAAGAATTTTGAAGAAGGATTTAAATGTAAAGTATATGGAGATAGACCAAAAGAATATGGATATGCGAAAAAGTATGATTGCCCAAAACGTGATATTGATAAGTCTAGTTATTGGTATAATAATATTAAGGATAAATTGAATTAGAGTAAAATCTAGTTCTTTTTTTATATAGTTTTTAAGAGATTAGAAGTAAAATTCTAGTCTCTTTTTGTTTGTCCGCAATGACGTAAATCTACGTGAGCAAGCAGATACGACCTGCGTAATAAAGTGTAGCAAAAGAAAGGATTAAGTATGAAAAGAGAATTTTTAAAAGGATTAGGTCTTGAAGATACTGTAATTGACCAAATAATGGATGAAAATGGAAAGGATATCAACAAGGCAAATGAAAAAGTAAAAACTCTCGAGGCTGAAGTTAATAATACAAAAGAATTATTAACTAATGCAAACAAAGAAATTGATAGTTATAAATCTATGGATATAGATGCTATCAAAAAATCTGCTGAAGATTACAAAACAAAATTTGAAACGGCAGAAAAAGATTATCAAGCAAAAATTTCAGAAATGGAATATAACAATAAGCTCGATAAATATGTAAATACATTAAATTTAAAAAATGATATCTACAAAAATGCGGTTATCTCACAAATTAAAGAAAAAGGATTAAAATTCGATGGAGATACATTACTTGGTGGAGAAGAATTAGTAAAAGGATTCAAAGAGCAGTATGCAGATGCATTTGCGGATATAAAACCAAAGCCAAATTTTGCTGATACCACTCAAGGAAGTGGTAAACCAGAGATAACAAAAGAGGTATTTAATAAAATGGGATACCAAGCAAGATTAAAATTATACAACGAAAATAAAGAGTTGTATGATCAATTGAAAAAATAGAAAGAAGGTAATTTAAATGTCAGAAGTAACAAAAATGCAAGATATGATAAACCCAGAAGTTATGGGGGATATGTTAGATGCCAAAATTGAGGCACAATTAAAATTAACACCTTACGCAAGACTAGATAATACTCTCGAAGGCGTACCAGGCGATACTAAAACAGTACCAGCGTGGAATTATATAGGAGATGCAGAAGATGTGGCCGAGGGCGAAGAGGTTGATACAACAAAAATGACTTCAAGTAAGTCAACATTTTCAATAAAGAAAGCTATGAAATCTGTATCAATCACACAAGAATCAATAAATTCTGGACTTGGAAATCCGGTTGGGCAAGCTGAAACTCAATTAGCTAAATCTATCGCAGGAAAGGTTGATAATGATGTTTTAGCAGCAGCTTATGAAGCACAAATGACAGCAGGAGATGGAACATCACAAATAGGATACAATGGATTAGTAGATGCTTCTACTAAATTTGAAGATGAAGAAGATGGTATTGAAAAAGTATTATTTATTCACCCAAATCAAGAAGCAACCCTATTAAAAGATAGTAATTTTATATCTGCAGATAAATATGAAGCAGGTGTGATGGTGAAAGGTGCGATTGGTAAAGTCGCAGCATGCCAAGTAAAAAAATCTAAAAAAGTAAGACTAGTAACTTATGCAAAAGATACATCAGGTACAATAACAATAGATTCTTCTAATTTAGCAGAATATCAAGCCAAAGTTGATCCAACTGTTAAATTAGCTGTAGGCGACAAGGTAAAAGCTCTTGCAGCTGCATCACAATTCTATGTATGCCCTGTGCTAAAAATGGAACCTGATAGCTCTGAAACAGAATATACAGAAGATGAATTGCCAGCAATAACTATTTTCTTAAAGAAAGATACACAATTAGATCACGAATGGTTTCCAAAAAAACAAGTTCATGATTTTACTGCAGCAAGATACTATGGTGTTGCTTTAACAAATTCAGCTAAAGTTGTACTAGCTAAGTTTAAAAAATAAGGAGTTGATAAGGTATGCTTAAATACATAGAACAAGAAGAATATATTAAGTTGTTAGGTGCAGATAGCATACCTGATGACTTTAATAATTTAGTAATAAAAGCAAGTAGTTATATTAATAGGCGAACTTTTGGAAGAATTGATATAAATAATATTCCAGAGCAAGTAAAATATGCTACTTGCTTAATTATTGAATTAGAAAATAAAGCTAATATCCAAAAAGAAAAAATAGGAAATCTAAAATCACAAAATATTGAGGGATGGAGTGAAAGTTATTCTACTCCCGAAGAAATAAACGCTAAACTTAAAATTGATAAGGAAGATGTTTTAAAAGAACAGTTATGGGATGTAATTGGAAAAGATGGTAATTATTTACTGCACAGAGGTGAGTAGTTATGAATAAACGATTTTTTATACATCAAATAACAGTGTATCATTTTAAAGACGATGAAAGTGTTTCTAAAATACATTTTAAGCAAGTCTATTTTAGGCATAATAAAAAAAATAATCAGATAGATAAAGGTGTCCAAACAGCTAGTACAGGAACAATTTACATACCTACAACGGAAAATATAGATATTAAAACAGATGATTATATAATTGAAGGAGTAATTGAAGATGAATTTGATTTTAATAGTCTGATGAAAAAATATCAAGTTTTTAAGGTTGTGAGTGTAGATGATAATAGAAAAGGAAATTTACAACATTTTAAAATAGGAGTTGCTGAATAATGGCAAGTGGAAATTTTAAAACTAGGGTTGATATAAAACCTGTTGCTGAAATACTTAAAAGACATGGATTGCAAAATGAGGGTGCTGTTACTTTATTTTTAAGGAATGAAGTAGATAGATATTCTGATCCTTATATACCATTTAAAGCAGGAGACCTAAAAAATAATAAAAGTTATCCTAATAATCATTCTATAAAATATATTTCACCATATGCGAGGATACATTACCATGGTAAAGTTATGATAGATCCAAAATATAAAGTTGGTGGATTCTATAATGCTGAAAAAAAAAGGTGGTATTCCAGGACTAGTGTCAAAAAAATACTTAGTAATAGGAATTTTAAATATAATGGAGCACCAAAACGTGGGGCACAATGGGATAAGCGTATGTGGAATGACAAAGGAAAAGAAATATGTAATAATTTAGAGGAGTTTATAAGAAGATATGGAAAATAAATCAAATATGGAATTAATAAAAGAATATATAGAAACATGTTCATTACTTAAAAATGGTAAAATAAATGTTGACTATTTAAAAGATAAGCCACAAAATTATTCTATAGACAAAACACCATCTAACCCTATATACAAAGATTATAGAGATGGTAGTTGTTTAAAACAAATAATTTTTGATTTTACTGTACAAGCACCACTTTCAAGTCAAGCTATAGTTAATCTTGCTAATAGTAAATTTTGTGAAGATTTTATGAGCTGGATAGAAGTAAATAATAGAAGAGGAGTTTTACCTAATATAAAAGGCATACAGTGGATAAAATGTACTAGCCCTGGTTATATTTTAGGAAAAACAGAAACTACAGCAATTTATATTATACAAATGCAGGTAGTATATAGAGAGGAAGCATTATAGCTTCTTTTTTTTATGCCGAAAAGGAGTTGATAAAAATGGCAGATACAAAAAATGTAGTAGAAAAAATATATAATAGAGCTGATATTGTTAATTTCATGGGATTAACAGTAGATGCAACAACTTATAAAAGAATGACCGGATTCACAGATAATGGTAAATCATTAAATACAGAAACATATGAAAGAAGATATGTTGATGAAAAGTCTAGTAGAAAAGATGTCACAGGATATGCTACAGAAATAGCGTATGGCTTTGACAGATATACTAATAATGATGTTCACGATTTAATATCAAATGTACATGATTTAGAGCAAACAGGTGTAGTTGTACCTATTGTGGCCGTAAACTTTAATGAAAAAGGAACTACAGATGATACATTTAAAGCAAGAAGAAGGAATTATTCGATATTACCAGACAGCGATGGCGATGGTACAGATGCTTATCAGTATAGTGGTGCATTTGGTGCTAATGGCGATTTAGAAGAAGGAACTGCTACAAGTACAGATGGATGGAAAACTTGTTCATTTACACCCAACACAAGCGCAGAAAAGTAAAACTGCGCTTGTTAATGGTATTTTAATAGAAGATTTGGAGGAATTAAATAATGAAAATACGTAATGTAGAATTAGAATTTGATTTTAATGATGCTGATGACATGGAAAAATTAGAAAATGCTATTGAAAAAACACAAAAAAACTTAAATGAAATAAAAACAGATAATAAAAAAACAAGCGAAGTAATAAGAGAAACATGTAAAAGTGTATTTAATTGTTTTAATGAAATCTTTGGAGAAAATACAGATAAAAAGATTTTTGGAAATAAAACAAATTTAAATGTGTGCATGGAAGCTTTTAAGGATTTGATTGAAGCTAGAGTAAATCAAGAAAATGAATTTGCTGAAGAAATAAACAACATAGAAAAAAAATATAGTCCAAATCGTGCTACAAGAAGAGCTAAAAAATAATGAGTATCATAATAGATAGTTTATCAGATATTATTAAAGATAGAATAGGTGTTTTAGAGTTTAATACTGACTTTAGAACATCTATGCTATTTGAAATGCTTATGCAAGATAGAAATATACGTAAAAAAAACAAAGTTATACAAGCTATAAAACTATATTATCCCGATGTTGGGCAAATAACAGATTATGAAAAAGCGGTGGAGGACATACTATGGTTTTATAGATGTGGAAAAGAATTGGCCAATTCTAATAATGTAAGTACTGAAAATAAAAGTAAACAAGTTTATAGCTATGAATTTGATGATAATTACATATATAGTGCTTTTTTACAACAGTATAATGTTGATTTACAAGATGTAGAATACTTGCATTGGTGGAAATTTAGAGCAATGTTTGATGGATTAAGTAAAGATACAAAAATAGTTGAAATAATGGGTTATAGGGCTATAGATTTACGAACGATAAAAGACAAAGAAGAAAAAAAGCGTATAAAAAAACTAAAGGAATTATACAAATTACCTGATATGCGAACTAGAGAACAAAAAGAAGCAGATTTTGCAAGTAATTTTTGGTAATCGACATATTTCGACAACAATTTGTGACAAAATATGTTAATATGCTAATATATTTGTAAAGGAGTTGTTTTATATGAAATGTCCAAAATGCCAAAATGATAATTCTCAAATTATTAATGAAGTAACTACAAGTGGAAAAGATTTTTCTGCTGGAAAAGGTTGTTGTGGAGCAATATTAATGGGCCCAATAGGATTGTTATGTGGAGCTTGTGGTAAAGGAAAGCAAACCAAAAACAAACAATATTGGGTATGCAATAATTGCGGTAATAAATGGAGAGCATAATGAACAAAAAAGATGAAAAATGGGTTTCTTTAATGGAATATGGTCACAAAATTGGTTGTCATCAGATGCCAGAAAGAAGTTTCTTTTACAAAGGATATCAGTTTCCAGTGTGTGCTAGATGTACAGGAGTAATAATTGGTGAAATTATATGTATAATAACTATATTAGTTAATATTAAATTAAGTATTATTTTATATACTGTATTATTACTTATTATGGGCTTAGATTGGTTTATTCAATATATAAATATATTAGAATCTAATAATATAAGAAGATTAATAACTGGTATTTTAGGAGGATTTGGTTTAACTGGTATATACTATTATGTAATAGTTAATTTAATTAAAATTTTAAAAAGTACTTTTTAGAGGTATATAATGAAAAAATGGTATAAATGTCCAAATTGCGGAAAAAAATTAATAAAATATAATAAAGATGCT
>ERZ827156.822-NODE-822-length-41331-cov-11.196482_pt1 | contig 41331 bp, 35 predicted proteins | sample MGYA00519919_ERZ827156 | MGnify/ENA primary metagenome ERZ827156 (study PRJEB31778, sample SAMEA3449269) | human gut metagenome | biome: human gut; feature: human-associated habitat; material: faeces | place: United Kingdom | collected 2010/2012 ... | reverse complement strand
TATATACCATTCCGGTCACCGAAGCATTTGAGAAAAAGGACGGCTGTCCGTTCTGTCGGCTGCGGAACGATTTGGAAAACACCGAACGCGACCTCATTATGGGCGCGTCCATGATGGAACCGGATATCCGCATAAAAACCAATGCGCTCGGCTTCTGCCGCCGGCATTATAAAAAAATGTTCGATCTGAACAACCGCCTAAGCCTTGCGCTCATGCTTGAAAGCCACCTGAAGGAGCAGTCCGACAAGGTCGCGGTGTGCAAAAAAACGCTGTTCGGCAAGGATGTCAATGCCAAAAGCATCGATAATATGAAATCTCTTGCCGGAAGCTGTTACATCTGCGACCGTGTGAACGAAAAATACGCCAAAATGGTGTATACCGCCGTGCTCTTGTGGCAAAAGCAGACGGAATTCCGCACGCTCACCGCCGAGCAGCCCTATTTCTGCCTGCCGCATGCCGCTGAATTTCTCGAAGCCGCACGTGCCAAGCTCGATAAAAAGAGCTTTGCCGCCTTCGGCAACTCGCTTGACGCCGTTCAGAGCGCCTATTTAAGCTCGCTAACCGAGGACGTTTCGTGGTTCTGCAAAAAATTCGATTATCGCTACGAAAACGAACCTTGGGGCAACGCCAAGGATTCGGTCGAACGCGCCATTAAATTTCTCGCCGGCGAAGAATAACGCCGCAAAACTTATATCTGTCAGCCGAAGCCGGTTAAAGCCGGTTTCGGCTTTATTTTTCGCTGTTTTCGCGAACCTCAGCCGCTTCCGCCGCTATGGGTTCGCTGCCTAAAGCAAGGCTGTAGCAAAGAGCCATGAGCGAATCGCCAAGGTGAACGTTTTCAATAATAACATCCGGAAAATTTTCCAAGCACAGTTCGGCGTTGGAAAAATTCCAAAAGCCGCGCACGCCCGATTCGGCAAGACTCTCCGCCATGCGGTATACCTCGGTTTTCGGCAGGGTTAAGATTGCGATATCGACCTTGTTTTTCCGGCAAAAATCGTGGATCTCATCGATCGACTGAACCGTAAATCTGCCATACGTGCTGCCGACAACGTTCGGTGCAACATCGAATAATCCCTTGACCGCCACACCGCGCTTTTCAAACATCGGCGTATTGATAAGCGCACGGCCTAAGTTGCCGACGCCGACGATGATCGCCGTAAAGCCGCGATCCACGCCTAAAATTTTGGATATCTCACCATACAAATATTTGACGTTGTAGCCATAGCCCTGCTGCCCGAAGCCGCCGAAGCAATTGAGATCCTGTCGGATCTGCGATGCCGTCACATGCATGCGCTCCGCAAGCTCGCCGGAGGAAATGCGCATAATGCCAGCCGCCAACAGCTCGCGCAGATAGCGGAAATAGCGCGGCAAGCGCCGGATGACCGCCTTGGATATGTAACGATCCTGATGTTCTTTCAAAGAAAAACCTCCCTAAAAAGGATATCGGAAGAAGAAATTGCCGTCACACGGCAAAAACCGCATAACCGTGCGTTTCTTCGGAAAATCAAGTATTTTTTGTGAACAATGCGTCGTCTGCTCTAGCCATAATTTTCGACGTTGACATAATTATCAACATTATCAACAGACTTTTCCACTGTTTTTGAACGGTATTTCCACCGTAAAACCGCGTTTGACGCGGAAAAGCCGCTTAGTTTTCCACCGATTATTGAAAAGTGTGAGCTTTGCGCGTCACCAAATTATGTCAACGAAACCGCGAAAAAATTTTGGTTCTTTGCACAAATTTGCCCGTGAAATTTTGTGAAACGTGCAGATTTTTAGAAAAATTTCTTTTTTTCTCTTGACAAGCCGCCAAACGCGTCTCAAAATTCATCTGCGCCGCACTCTACGTCGGCCGTCGCATAGGCATTTAATGCAAGATTCCGGAAATCAGCCGTTTTGCCGATGAATTCGTAGTACCCTTGCGCCGCGATCATCACGCCGTTATCGCCGCAAAGCGGCAGCGGCGGCAGATACAGCGTAACGCCATGCTTCTTGCATAGCTCGCCAAGAGCCTTGCGTATGTGGCTGTTGGCCGAAACGCCGCCGGCAAGCACCAGCTTTTTCGAGGTAAATTCCGGCGATTCAAATAGCTTCTCCACACGCGACGAGAGCGCCTTACAGACCGCCGCCGTAAAGGAGGCCGCCACATCTTCTTTGGAAAAATCAAGTCCCTTTTGCGAAAGCGTGTGCAAATGGTTGATCGCAGCGGTCTTTAAGCCGGAAAAAGAAAAATCGTAAGGCGAATCCTTGACATGCGCCTCCGGAAAAAATACTGCGCCGGGATCGCCAAGAGCGGCAAGCTTATCCATTTTCGCGCCGCCCGGATAGGTAAGTCCCATAAGCCGTGCAACCTTGTCAAAGGCTTCGCCGGCGGCGTCGTCAATGGTGGTGCCGAGGCGTTCAAAATCTCCGACGCCTTTAACGATTAAAATCTGGCAGTGTCCGCCGGATACCAAAAGCAGCAAATAAGGATATTCGACGTCGTTAGTCAGACGGGCCGCCAAGGCATGCCCTTCAAGATGATTAACAGCGATAAAAGGTTTGTTTAACGCCAGAGCGAGCGCTTTGGCCGCCATAACGCCGATAACTACGCCGCCGATGAGTCCGGGGCCGGAAGACGCGGCCACGGCATCTATATCAGAGGGTTTGAGGTCGGCGCGTTTAAAAGTTTCTTCCAAAATGTCGTCAATGTGTTCCAGATGGGAACGGGCGGCTATTTCAGGAACCACGCCGCCGTAAATCTTATGTTCAAGCTGGGTTAAGACGCAGTCTCCGAGAATTTCGCGGCGGTCGTTGACAATGGCGGCGGCCGTCTCGTCGCAGCTGCTCTCAATTCCTAAAACAATCATAGTCTTCCTTTTGTTCAATCAGTGCATATATTTATTGCAGTTTTTTTTATATTATATACACTATAAAAAGTTTGATGCCAAGAATTTACTGCAAAAAAAGGAAAGTAAAATGGTGAAAAATACCGAACCGGAAGTTGTTGCCAAACCAAAGAAAAACCAGTTGAAAAAAGCATTTTACAAGCTGTTGTTTCTTGTCGCGGTCGCCGGTACCGCTTATGTGCTATGGAAAAATCCGCAAATGACGCAAAAAATCCGCGCGGCGTTGAATTCCAACAATACGGTGGAAGCCACCAGCGGCCTTGAAGGCCAGCTGAGCAACCTGAACGCTCAGCTGCAAAATCTGCAGTATCAGTTCAATGAACTGGCGAATCGCCAGGATCAGGGAATTCCGGCCGAGTTTCAGCAATTGAGCGAAAGAATGGATGCGGTGGAGAAGACCAATCTGAACGTGATTGATTCCAAAGCGGACGTTGCAACGGTTTTAGGGCTTTTGACCAGAGTTGACAAGCTGGAAGACAAACTTGACAAGATGGCGAAAGTAACGGACGAAGGCGCGTTGATTTTGACGGCGGTAATGTTGGTTAAAGACGGTGCCGAAAGAGGCGGAAGCTTTGAATATGAGATTGAAGTTCTGCAACAAATTGCCAGCGACAATTTGCAAGTTCGGCAGCCGATTGAGATTATGGCCCAATATGCCGCTGAGGGCATAGCCACAAGAGAGGAGCTGGACAACAGCTTTTCCAAGATTTATGCGAAAATGCTCAAAGCACAAAAGAATGCTTTTGAAAAGACTTGGAAAGACCGTTTAAATTCCAAACTGAGCGAAATCGTCCAAATTAAGAGAGTGAACGAACATGCTCCGAAATTTGAAGCAAATCAAGGTTTGGAGGCAGTTAAACAGGCTGTGGACGACGGGAATTTGCAGCAGGCCGTTTGGGAATTGTCCAAGCCTTCAAATGCGGCGTTGCTGCAGGATGAGGAATTGCGGGAATGGCAGAAAGCGGCTCAGGCAAACGTTAACTTTCACAATGCCGTTTCCAGAATTTCTGCCAGTTCGCTGGCAATGATGAAGGTGAATTTTCTGAAAAACGTTACCAAAAACAACTAGAAGGTGTCAGTTATGGAACAGCAAATCAGCAGCTGGAAAGAAAAATATGCCGAAGTAAAATCTACCCTTATGCAAATGGGGAAGGTGGAATCGGCAGCTACGGCCTTTAATACGAATGTCGATGCGGTTTTGAAGATAAAAGGCCGGCGTCTGGCCGAATTGGCAAAAGAGCTGGGAATGAGCTGGGAAGAGCTGACGACAATCGGCGAATCCAAGCTTAACAGCGGCAAAGATGTCATTAAAGGTGCTTTTCGCTGTTTTGCCAACGGTATTGCGGAAGAGTGGCTGACGGAGGATATAGACGTTTACAATTGGATGGCAAACAATCTCGGGTATGACCGTTTGCAGATGGGCGGCCAAGCCGGAATCGTGGCAAATGCTCTGGCAGTTTGCGGTGTCAGAAGAGTTCTGGCTCATTGCAATTCTTTGCCGAAGCGGCAGGCAGACCAGTTTTTGCCGCGTTCGAATCTGGTTTCGTTTGATGAAAAAGGCGAAATGAAACAAGCTTCGGAAATTAACCGTCAGGACGACATTCCCCTGATACATTGGATTATTGAATTTGACAAAGGGGACGTTGTGGAATTGGACGGCCATAAGGTCAGCTGCCCAAAGGCAAATCGCTTTATTGCAACGTATGATCCGATGAATCTGCGTTTGGTTATGGATAATAACTTTTTGGAATATCTTAATAAAAATCCGGCAGAAGTTACGGTCTTGTCTGGGTATCATGCCTTAACCGCCGGGAATAACGGGGTAGAGCTGGTTGAGGGATCGGTTCCGGTAATAAAAAGATGGCAGAATTCAGGTACGCTGGTTCATTTGGAAGTTGCCTCAACCCAGGATAAAGACGTTCGCAGAGCCGTGGTTGAAAAAGTTGCTTCCCTGGCCGATTCAATCGGACTAAACGAAAGGGAAACCATTGACGTTCTGGAAGTTATCGGCGAGGAAAAACAAGCGCAAATCTGCGAGGAAAACTGCAGCGCGACGAATTTGTTTGAAGCTGTGTTGAGAATCAAGCAAAAGGTCGGCTGCCGACGGTTGCAGCTGCATATGTTTGGATTGTATCTGACAATTCAGGACAAAGGATTTAAAATAACGCCGGAACAGAACCTTAAAGGCATGTGTCTGGCGGCGGTAGTAGCGGCAAGCAAGGCCGGTTCCGGCAATATTAACGAGGAAGCCAATCTTATGTGGGCATACGGATTGACGGCCTGTGACCTGGGGCTTCAGGAACTGGGCCGAGTGGCCGATTATATCGGAGACGAGCAAATACGTTTTACCGGAATCGGCGAATATGCCGGTTATGACGTTATCGCCGTTCCCACGATTTTGGTGGAAAAGCCCGTAACCCTGGTCGGTATGGGCGATACCATTTCGTCAGTCTCATTGGTCGGAGCCCTGAAAGCAGTATAAATCCGCAATGAATGTGACGAAAAAGTTAATCGAGCAGGACGAACGCTACAAGGCGAATATGTATCGGGGGCAGCTTGGCGCCGAGAGTTTGTGGCTTTTTGAAGATCGAAAAAGCAGAGTAGTCGTTTCGGCGCCGCATGCCACACAGACTTATATCAATAATCATATCAAAAAATCTGATTTGTATACCGGCGCTTTAGCAGAATTGTTGGGGTATCAAACAGGGTGTTCGGTTATTGTCCGCCAGAAGTTTGTTTCCGAAACGGCGTTGATAAACGACTTTGTGCTGCGGCAAAATCCGGACGAACACTTTTTTTTGGACATTCACGGGATGCGGGAGCGTCCTTTTGATTTGGCGGTAGGCACCGGTTTTATGAGTGCGGGAGAATATTTCCGACCGTTGACATTAATAAAAGAATTGGCAGAAAAGTATCGGATTAAAATGGTTATTAACCATCCCGATTATCGAGGGCCGTGGGGGTTGACGGGGTTTTACCAGAGCCAGTTCAAAAAGCCGGGTGCTCTCCAGTTGGAGTGGCGGCCGGAGATGAGAGATTTTTATCACAATGCCGAAAATGTAACAACGCGGACATTGCCTTTTCTAGACGAGCTGGTCAGACGTCTGGAAGATTTTCTTCCAGTTTGGTAAGTTTTATTTGGCTGATTTGATTTTTGTTCCGTTTGGCGACTTCAAACTGAAAACCGTCAAAAATGAATTTTTGCCCGACTTCAGGAAGGGATCTGGTCATATCCAGGAGGTATCCGGCGACGGTGACCGCATTTTCATCAGCGATCTGCCAATTGAATTTGCGGTTGATGTCCCGAATGGGAACCTGTCCGTCTACGATAAAGGCATTGTCGGAAATTTTGCGAATTCCCATGGTGTCCAGGTTTTGAATGTCGCTTTCGTCGTTGATGTCTCCGACGATTTCCTCAAGGATATCCTCTAAGGTTACAATTCCCTGGAGGTCTCCGTATTCGTCGACAACGATGGCAAAATGTTCCCGGCGGGCGCGGAATAACTGCAGTTGCCGCATCAGGGTCGTGTTGTCGGGGATAAACCAGGGTTTATTCATAATTTCGGTAATTTTGATGTCTTGCAGATTGCCTTTTTTGGCAACGGCTTCTTTTAGGAGCGTTTTAACCCGGATAACGCCGACGATGTTTTCTGGTTTGTCTTTGTAAAGCGGAATGCGGGAGAACGGACAATTTTCGACTTTTTTAATAATTTCCTTTACGGGAAGGTCGACATCAAGAGAAAAGAGGTTTTTGCGGTGGTTCATTACGTCGTAAACCTCAATATCCGTCAGGTCGAGAATGCTTTTAAGCATTGCCTTTTCCTGAGCGGCATCTTTGCCTTCATACATATGAATGGCGCCGCGGACTTCGGACAAACCGCAGTTTCCGTTATCACAGTTTTCTCTGTCGAGTTTGAAGATGCGAAAGGTTACGGAAACGATTTTTTGCAGAACCCAGACTATGGGATGAAAAAGAAAAACAAAGATTTTAATAAAAGGGGCTACCAGCAGGGCAACTTTGTTGGCATTTTGCACGGAATAGCTTTTGGGGAGCATATCTGTATAAATCAGGACCAACAACGTCATGATAACCGTGGCATAAGCGACGCCTTCGTTGCCAAACATACCGATTAAGACACTGGTGGAAAGGGAGGTTGCCAGCGTGTTGCTGAGGTTGGAGCCGAGCAAGGTGGTGATAATCAGATTGTCGCGGTGGCGAAAGAGCCGGTTTACGGTTTTAGCCTTGGAATTATTGCAGTTTTTTTCCTGATCAATCATATAAGCCTGAGAAGCTCCGGTGAGAGCCGTTTCCGAGCCGGAGAAAAAAGCGGACAGAAAAAGCAGAACCAAAACCGCAACAAGGGATATAATCATTAATTTTCCTTTGCCAAAAAGTTGTCTATTGCTTCGATTACGCGGTTTACGGTGTTGTCGACCTGTTCTTCTTTGGTTTCGACGATGATATCCGCTTCCGAGTAATAGGGGTATTCGTCGTGAATGTATTTTTCAAGCTTGGTTTTGAGCTGATCGTCGCTTCCTTTTAAAAAGGGGCGATGCTTTCGTCCGGCAGTGCGATGATACAGGACGTCAATGTCTGCCTTCAGCCAGATGGTAATCGCATTTTGTCTGGCATACTGGCGGGTTTGTTCGGCGACAAAAGAACCGCCGCCGGAAGCCAGAATGCAAGGGTCACCCTGAAGCAGCCTTTTCATAACGCGGGCTTCGCCGGCGCGGTATTCCTCTACGCCAAAACATTTTAAAACGTCTACCAGAGAGAGGCCGGCCGCTTTTTCGACTTCTTGGTCTCCGTCAACAAAAGGGAGATTTAGTTTTTTTGCCAGACGCTTTCCTACGCTGGTTTTTCCGCTGCCCATCAGACCGACGAGCAAAATGATTTTGTTTATTTGCTTTGTCATTTTTTATAATTAAATTAATTTATCTTTCAAACTTCTTATGTTAAATATATAGGAACGGTAGTTTTTAGCAATATTTTTTTGGGAGGAATATGAATATGAGACAGAAAAAATCGAATCTGGCCTGGTATATTATCGGTTTGGCGGTGTTGGCAGCGGTGGTTTTTGTGGTGATGCACGAGGTTCCGATGCAGGTTGAACACGTTGAACAGGATATTCCGGTCAGCGTTAAGTAAAAGCCGGCATGACAAATCAAATAGACAGCTTTTTGAATATGATGCGTGCCGAGGTAGGCGCCTCGGCCAATACAATTGACGCTTATCGGCGGGACTTGGAGCAATTTGAGGCATTGTGCCGGTTTCAGGATTACAAAGACATCAAAGGCGAAGACATTGCCGGGTACGTTCAAGAGCTGAACCGGCAAAGTTATGCGGCGAAGTCGGTGGCCCGCAAACTTTCGGCCGTCAGAGATTTTTTCAAGTTTTTGTATACCGAAAAAGTGATAAAAAACAATCCGACAACCGATATTCTGACGCCCAAACAAGAAAAACCGCTGCCCAAATATTTGACTCTGGAGGAAGTCAGGCTTTTAATCGATACGGCCGCAGCCGCCGAAAGCCCGGCACAGCGGCGGCTGGCGGCGATGCTGGAACTGATGTATGCCTGCGGCTTACGCGTGTCGGAGCTGGTGTGTCTGCCTGAAAGCTGCATCGATTTTGATAAAAAACAGATTTTGGTCAGAGGCAAAGGCAGTAAAGAAAGGTTGATTCCAATAGCGGGCGCAGCGGTTGACGCGATATCGGAATATCTCAATATTCGAGAAGAGTTTATTCGCGGCGGGCGAAAATCAATATGGCTGTTTCCTTCCAGACGTTCTCGCGAGGGACATATAACCCGGGATGCTTTTTTTAAAAATATCAAAGAAACAGCCGTTAAGGCAGGAATTTCGCCGTTGCGGGTTTCACCTCACGTGTTGCGCCATTCGTTTGCGACGCATTTGCTGAACAATGGTGCCGATTTGCGTTCGGTACAAAAAATGCTGGGGCACGAAAGCATTGTAACGACAGAAATTTATACGCATATATTGTCGGAAAATCTTATAAGGGAAGTGCAGCAAAAACATCCGCTGGCACATATGAATTTAAAAAAATAAAAAAGAGGGCTGCCGTTATGACAACTCTCTTTTTTTACATTTAGAAGCAATTAAGCTCAGCTCGTGCTAAAGAAGCTTTCGGCTCTCTTCAACCATAGTTTACCTGTTATTGTTTGCCTGAATAATGGCCTCAATCTTGGGGCTTCCGGCAGAGAAGTAATCGATGATGTCTTTCATCAAAACAGCGTCTCCGGGCTGATGCAGTTCTTCAAGATATTGTAGAGGGCAGCGTTCGTCATAAGGGTTGCACAGCTGTTTTCCGGTGGCCTCTTCCAATTTTTCGACAAATTGAATCAGGACTGTTCTCCAGATGATGCTTGATGCAATGTCAACACCTTCAATGTTGTGAATACTGCTTTCGCCAAAAAAGTTTTTAACGAAGTTTACGACATCTTGACGGGTTTTAATCTTCAAATGTTCCATAAGTTTATATTTTTAAAATTAATAAATAGAAATAAAAATAGTTTGAGAATGAAAAGAGTCTTAGCATATTTATACAAAAATGCAATCTGAATTTTTGTTAAATAAGGTTTGCCAAAGCTAAAAACTGCCGCGGCGTTATCTGTTCGGGACGGAAAGACGGCTGGATTCCGATTTGAGCGCATTTGGCTTCCAGATCAGGAATCGATTTCAGGCTTTGACGAATCATTTTGCGCCGTTGGCCAAAGGCGAGAGACGTCAGTTTTTCAATTTTAGCCAGTTGTTCTTTAGTCAGTTGCGAATCGGCCGGGCGGAACAATAGGACAGTGGACCAGATTTTGGGTGCAGGCACAAAGCAGTTGGGATTGAGATCAAGAAGACGCTCGACGTTGCATTGCAATTGTGCAAGGATGGAAATCCGTCCGTAGTCTTTACAATTAACCGGGGCCAGAATACGGTCGGCGACTTCTTTTTGAAACATCAGCGTAAGACTGCTGAAAGCCTTGATATCGTACAGCCATCCGACCAGAAGCGGAACGGAGATGTTGTACGGCAGGTTTGATACGATGTGCTTGGGGGTTTCCGGGCAATCTGCAATATTGTATTTAAGGGCGTCACCGTTGACAATTTTTAAACAGTTGCCGGTTTTTTCCCTGATTTCTTCCATGATGGCTATACAACGCTCGTCCATTTCGATAACCGTAAGCTGCCGGGGGCAGGCTGACAGAATTGAACGGGTCAGACCTCCGGGACCGGGGCCGATTTCCCAGACAAATCCGTTGCCAAAGTCGCGCAGCCCTTGTCGTTCGAGAGACGTGCGAATGATTTTGTCAGTGATGTTCGAGTCCAGCAGGAAGTTTTGTCCCAAGGCTTTTTTTGCCATCAGGCCGTGTGCTTCGACGGTAAGGCGGAGGCTGGGCAGTTTTTGGATTTGCTCAGAAAAATCGTTCATCTTAGCTCCGGAGTTCAATTACGGCTTTTTGGCGAAGTTCCTGCAAAAGCTTTTTGGAAAGGACTTCCATTTTTTGATTTTCCAAAAAGGCACGGATTTGTTTTTCGTCGGGCAGTTCCGGCTTGTCTTTTTGGGGGTCGAAGGTTTTTTGGAGCTTGAGGATGTAATAGCCGTCGCCGACCAAAATCGGTTCGCTGATGTCGCCGCTTGACATTTTATTGAGGGCCGTTTCCAGCGGAGAAGCCAGTTTTCCTTTGTTTACCCAGCCCAGGTTACCGCCGTTTGCGGCGCTGGGACTGTCTGAAAACTGCATGGCGTAAAGCTCAAAACGGTCGTCGTGGCGCAGGTTGTAAACAAGGTCGGAGAGGTTTTTGGCATTGTCTTTTTTTATGTATATCTCGGAAATAAGATATTTGGGCGTCGTCAGGTCGTCTTTGGCCTCTTGAAGAGCGTTTTCGACTTCCTTTTGAGTCAGGGTGCCGTCGGCATAAGACTTTTTGCGTACCAATCGCAGCCAGGCCAGGTCGGATTTCATCTGGCTGGCAAAAGTATCGGGATTGACGTCAGCCTGTTTGAGGATGGTGTTCAACTGCCCCATGGGAATTTTATGCGAACGTTCAAATTGGCGCAGGGAGTTGTTAACTTCTTCTTCGGATATTTCTATGCCGTTTTTGGCCGCTTCCTGCAACTTTATCTGTTCGTCAATAGCGGCGTTGAGCACCCGCTGGGTTATCATTCCCCTGGTTTGAGCATTGAAAGGAATCCTTGTGGTCAGCAAAAAGGCGTTAATGCGGTTTTGGATATCTTCGTTGGAGATGATTTCGCCGTTGACGAGGGCCACGATTTTTAGAGACGAAGCCGCAGCCGGCAGGGAGGCGAATATAATTCCACAGCAAAGGACAAGTAACGTCGCAAATTTTTTCATGTGGTTTTCCTTTCAAAAGAAAAGTTATTTGGAAGCGGCTCCACCCAGCGTCTTGAGGTAGAAAGTGAAGCTGATTTCAAAATCTCCTTCATAGTCGGGGTCGCTGGAGTTATCCTGCCGCATAACGAAACTGAAGCGAGAACACTCGTCCTCATAAGTCAGCATACCGCCGTGTTCCAGGGAACCGCCGTTGTCAGTCAAATCCTGCCGGTTATAAATGCTGAGAGACCAGTCTCTGGTCAACATGGCATTAAGGGACAGGTAAAGTTCTTTACGTTCACGTCCGTAGTCCAAAGACGATGCGTCGTTTGCCTGAAAATATATGTAGCCGATATATGCATTCAAGATTGGCGGACCGACGCGGGAAGAAAGTTCGCTATATGATAAATCATAATCATTTTTATCTAATTTGAAACGGTAGTTCATATCAAAATATTCGTGAGGCGCGGCATAAATGCGGCCGACGTAATCAGTGAAGTAACCGGTTTGTCCTTCAGCTTCGGTAAAACTTTCGTCTTTATCGAACTTATAACTTTGGGCTAGAAAGATGGCCGTGCGTCCGTATTGGTTGCCGTATGCGCTCCAGTTGATGCCATAGCTTACGCGGCTTCCGGTATCGTTACGGTCGTAACCGGCATAGCGATCGAGGTCGAGAATGTTAGTATCGTCAAGTTCTACGTCCTGACTGTCTTCGTTAGGAATTTTGTCAGCCTTATTGTCTCCGTTGGGAGCGGCGACGGCGACAATAACCGGTTCCAATATCTGGCGGGAATCTTCGGTTGCCCGAACAAAAGGCAGACGCCATTCTAAGCCGACCTGCGGAAAGACGCGTCCTACCGTACCGTCAAAGGGACGTCCGTCGTCGTAGACATAGTCATCGACATAGTACAGGTCAGACTTTAACGATGCGCTCAATTTGTATTTTTCGCCGTAAGGGCTGGTGTAGGGAAGGTTCCATGAATTTATCATGGTCATGCGCTGGGTTGAGCTGGCTTCGTCGCGGGTGACCGAGGCAAAGTTTAAGACTGTCTTGGAATATGCGCCGTAAGGATCGGGGTCGCTGATGTTTTCGTAGTTAAACAACGGCAGGACGGTAGGTTTGTCCGTATCCTGAAGATCATAGCTCAGCAGGGTGTAGTAATAACCTTCGATAGATGCATAGTTGCGGTTGTCAAAACCCTGCATTTTAACGTTTGAAGTCAACCAGGCATCGTCTTTTTTCGGCAGAGAAAGGTCTTTCAGATAAGCACTGTCGGAAGCGTAGTTGATTTCACTGCTGGCAACCCAGAAGTCGTTGACTTCGTACCGGCCGTCCAAGAACAGGCTTCCACGGTTCTTTTTGGTATCGGGATCACGCATAGTGGTTCCGGAGGCATTGATGTCGCCGCGGTAAAAATATTTGTTGAACGCACCGGAAACGACAATGCCTTTGTCGCTGGTCAGAATAGGGTTGAACAAAACGTCTTCCTGGTCGGAGATGCTCCAGAAGTATTGCGGCTGGATTGCCGCTCCGAGATAGCTGTTAGAGCTTAATTTGGGAAACAAAAAGCCGGAGCGTCTTTTTACGGTGGGGTCGGGATGCGACAGAAAGGGCGTGTAGAGAACAGGTACGCCTTTGATTTCGACGGTGGCGTTTTGGTAGTTGATATCCTGAGTTTCCGCATTATGTTCAACCTTGCGCGCCTTTATTTGCCAAAGCGGATTTTCGTTACGGCAGGCGTCGCAGGGAGAGTAGACCACATTGGTCATGATTTTTTTATCTTTGGCGCCGCGGCGGAAGGTGCTGGCGGCAATGCGGGTTTTATCCAGCATAATGATTTTGATGTTTTTCATCTCGCCCTGGGTCATTTTGTCGGTAAGTTCGACATAGTCAGAAAATACGACACTGCCGTTTTCTTCTACCAAAACAACATTGCCGACCGCGGTTATAATGTCTTCTTTTTGATTGTAAATGACCTTATCCGCCTTAAGCGTGAGGTTATTGCGGATGATTTCCACGTTGCCGAGGGCCGTGATTGTTTGCAGTTCCTGATTGTTTTCAACCGCATCGGCACTGAAATAGATATCGGGATTTTCTTCGTCGATGGCTTTTGCTGGCGCCGGTACGGCTGCCGTCAAGTTCATTTGAGGCGAAAAGCCCTTAACGGTGGAAAGTGCCAGATTTTTTACGGTTTCGGCCGCCTCGGGATGAGACACTTTGGCCAGAACCGGAGCCGGTTGCAAAAACGCACCACAAATTAAAAGGCAGGACAGACGGGTCAGAGATTTAAACATCTTCTTCTCCGGCGGTGTCAGGCTGAAATTTTTTTCTTTTGTGAAAAAATGCGGGGTGATAAAAACGGAGCATATATAAACAGCCCAAAAACGGCAGCAGCAAATTCAGGTAGACCAGCGGCAGCAGCGAAAGATGTTTGACCGCCAGATTTCCAAACGCAAGGTCAAGCGCCTGGATTAAGACCATGCCGGCAACGGAGATGGATACGATTTTGATTTGTCCGCGGCGGTTGAAGTTGCCGACCAGGAGGCCGGTGCAGGCCAAGAGCGCAAAAACAACGTTAAGCAGAGGCGTGGTGATGCGTTTGTTGCCTTCTACGATATAACGGTTAACTTCTTTGGGCGTTAGTTTGGGGTTGCTGCGGGCGGTAAGAAGTTCGTATAGCGTTTTCTCCCTGACGCCGGCTTCTTTCCTGGCTTTAGTTTCCTTGGCCCCGAAATCAACCGAATAGCGGTCAAAGGAAACGGAAGTGAACTGTCGGGTTTCTTTGTCTATTTCCTGCCGGTTTCCGTGTACCAGAATGATGCGGGGACCTTTGGTGGTGGTGATGATACGTCCCTGTTCGGCAGAAACGGTAGATTTTGTCTTGGGGTTGCGCTCATCGTTTATGAGAATGCCGCTGACGGAACCGTCCGGTTCGTGGGTCGTGATAAAAACGGTAAGATTGCTTTGGAGCGTGGTAAATTCACCTTCGCGGAACATCAGGTGCGAGACATCGTTTTTGACTTGCCACTGCAATTCGTTGAATTCGCTTTCGGCTTTGGGAATGCCGCTGTTGATTACATAGACGTTAAACAGACACATAACCATTCCGACGAAAATTGCCGGTTTGGCATTTTGCCAGGGGCTGATGCCGGCGGCTTTCATAACGACAAGTTCCCGGTCGGAAAGCATCCGGTTGTAAACGAACAAAACCGCGGCAAATAAAGATATCGGCGAAAGAATGGTAAAAATGCGCGGCATCAGCAGAGACGTCATTTTGACAAACAAACTGACGGCAATGCCTTTGTTGGTTATTAAATCGACAAAACGGAGGGACTGGGTCAGCCAGATGATGGACATCAACGAAAATGAAACCAGCAGGAAGCCGACGACAATTTGTTTTGCTATGTAGGTGTTTAGCTTTTTCATGCCGACGATTATAACTAAAATATATTATTAGAAAACTAAATTTTTTCAAATATTACAAAAATATCTAAATTTTTAGTATAAAAAAACGCAAAAATCCAGGAAAAAATGGTTTTGGCGAGCCAAAGGTTGCAGGAAAAGGCCGGGCGCAATCTTAATGCGGTGCGGTATTCATACCAAGATATGCCACAATAATTAATTTTGCCTTGAATAAGTATTTGTTTACTAATATCATTTAGCCTGTAGAAGAACAACAAACACTATAAGGAACGAATATGGACGGATCTGTAGCTTCGCAAGTCGCTGCCAAATGGCGCAAAAAAAGAGGGTCCTTAATTATGGCCCTTCACGAAATTCAGGGTATTAAAGGGTATGTTCCCTGGGAAGACGCGGTTGACGTCGCCACCGGAATGGGAATCCCCCTGGCCAGAATATATGAGGTTTTGACATTCTATAACTTTTTCAAGTTGGATGCTCCAGGCAAAGCGGTTATCTCGGTGTGTACGGGGACCGCTTGTTATTTAAAGGGAAATGACAAGGTTTTGGAGGAATTTAAAAAGGAACTCGGCATTAAAGAAGGCGAGAGTACGGAAGACAGAATGTTTCATCTGCAGTGCGTCCGATGCGTGGGTTGCTGCGGGTTGGCACCGGTTTGCGTCGTAAACGGCAAAACTTACGGCCGGGTCAGCCCCAATGATGTCCGGAACATTTTGGACGAATGGCGTAACAAGCTCAGCGAGGAGGAATAGGACTATGGCCGAGACTGATATTGACAAGAGATTTGACATTCATGAAATTGCCAAAAACAAGCAAGCCGAACTAGACCGGTTTCAATGCAGCATATACTGCTGTCATTCGACCGGCTGCAAGTCTTCGGGCAGCGATGATTTGATAGATCTTATCAAACAGGCAATCGTTGACCACGGTATTGAAGACAAGGTTCGGATTGTTGCCACCGGCTGTATGGGGCTATGCGCTCAAGGGCCTTTAATCAGGGTAGAAATCAAAGGACAGAAAGACGTTCTGTATAAGCGTTTGGAACCCTTGGTGGCGAGACTGATTATTACCGAACATGTCGTTCCCGCGTTAAAACTTGCCGAAGGCGAGGTTTTCGAATTGCCGGAATTTTTGGCACAACACGTTTTGTCGCTTGATTTGCCGTTTTTTACCAAGCAGGAAAAGGTGGTGCTGAAGGACGCCGGCCGTCTGGATCCCGAAGACATCCATGAATATATTGCCCACGGCGGTTACCTGGCTTTGGAAAAGGTGTTGAAAACGATGACACCGCAAGAAGTTGTCGAGGTAATTAAGAAATCCGGCCTGCGCGGCCGCGGCGGCGGAGGATTTTCCACCGGAATGAAATGGGAACTGGCGTCAAAAGTGCCGACCGTCGATGAGAAATTCATCATCTGCAACGGTGACGAAGGTGACCCGGGAGCCTATATGGACCGCAGTATTTTGGAAGGCGATCCGCATGCGGTTATCGAGGGTATGATGATTGCTGCTTATGCCATCGGTGCTACGGACGGTTGGTTTTATGTGCGGGCGGAATATCCGCTGGCGGTCGAAAGGCTGGAAAAAGCGATTAAGGCCTGTAAAAAGAACCGTTTGCTGGGCAACAACATTATGGGGACGGACTTCTGTTTCAACATTGACGTTCGTTTGGGAGCGGGAGCCTTTGTTTGCGGAGAGGAAACAGCTCTGATTCATTCCATTGAAGGCAAGCGGGGGACTCCGCGTCCGCGTCCGCCGTATCCGACCAATAAAGGATTGTGGGACAAACCTTCCTGCGTCAATAATGTGGAGACCTTGGGGAATATTGCAAAAATTATTCTGAAAGGTCCGGAGTGGTTTGCTTCTTTCGGTACCGAAACGTCTAAAGGAACCAAGGTGTTTGCGCTGACCGGTCAGGTTGAACATTCGGGGTTGATTGAAGTTCCGATGGGAACGACGATTAACGAAATTGTTAATGAAATCGGCGGCGGCGTTCCCAACGGCAAAAAACTGAAGGCGGTTCAGACCGGCGGTCCGTCCGGCGGCGTGATTCCGGCCGAGCATATGGATTTGCCGGTATGTTACGAGGAACTCAAAAAGGTTGGATCGATTATGGGATCCGGCGGCATGATTGTGATGGACGACAGTTCCAACATGGTTAACATAGCCAATTTTTATCTTGATTTTACGGTCGACGAATCCTGCGGAAAATGCGCTCCCTGTCGTATCGGCGGCAAGCAGATGCTGCTTTTGCTGGAGAAAATCAACAAAGGCAAAGGCACTAAGCAGGATTTGGAGGATTTGAAACGGGTTGCGCAGGCAATGCAAAAAGCTTCTTTGTGCGGCCTGGGTCAAACGGCGCCTAATCCGGTGCTTTCAACTTTGCGCTTTTTTGAAAACGAATATTTGGAAAAGCTGGTCGACACTCCCAAACAGGCAGAGGAGAGATAATCATGGTAAAATTGAAAATAGATAATTTTGAAGTTGAAGTTCCCGAAGGTACGTCCATTTTGGAAGCGGCACGCCAGGCACAGATTGACATTCCGACATTGTGCAAACATCCTGACGTTGACCCTTCCGCCGGCTGCGGCATGTGTATTGTCAAGGTGAACGGGAGAATTTTGCGTTCTTGCTGTACTCCGGCAGCCGACGGTATGGAAGTGATTACCGGCGATGCCGAAATAGTCGGTGTGAGACGGACGGTGTTGGAACTGATTTTGAGCAATCATCCCAACGAGTGTCTGACGTGTATTCGTTCGGGACACTGCGAATTGCAGGATATGGCCAACAGTTTCGGCATTGCTCATTCTCATCTGCCGAGCTTGAACAAGAAGTTTGAGCTGGACGATTCAACCAAATCAATTGTTTTGGACCCCTCAAAATGCATTATTTGCGGACGATGTGTGGAGGTTTGCCAAAATCAACAGAACGTCTGGGCTCTGAGCTATTTAAACCGGGGATTGGCAACGCGTATCAGCGCTGCCGGCGGCATTAAGCTGGCAGACAGCCCCTGTATTAAATGCGGACAATGTTCAGCGCATTGTCCGACCGGCGCGATTGTCGAATATGACGAAACTCAGAAAGTGTGGGAGATGCTGCGTGACCCTGATATCATTACGGTAGTGCAGATTGCTCCGGCGGTAAGAGTGGCAATAGGTGAGGAATTTGGTTACGATTTTGGTGAAAATCTGACCGGAAAGACATATGCAGCTTTGCGCCGGCTGGGGTTCAACAAGGTGTTTGACACTAATTTCGGCGCCGATTTAACGATTATTGAAGAAGCTACCGAGTTTGTCGAACGCTTTAAAATGAATCCGGCATCGCTGCCGATGTTTACTTCCTGCTGTCCGGCATGGGTTGATATGCTGGAAAAATATCATTCCGATATGATAGACAATTTCTCTACCTGCAAGTCTCCGCAATCAATGGTGGGAGCTTTAGCCAAGACGTATTACGCCGAGAAGATGGGGCTTAATCCGGCCAAGATTAGGGTGGTTTCAATTATGCCCTGTACGGCGAAGAAGTGGGAGATTACCCGCAGCAAGGATATGAGCAGTTCCGGTTTTCAGGATGTGGACGTGTCTCTGACGACCAGAGAATTATGCCGGATGATAAAGCAGGCCGGCATCAATTTCCGGGATTTGAAAGATGAAGAGGCCGACAGCCCGTTGGGCGAGTATTCCGGCGCGGGAACGATTTTCGGTACGACCGGCGGCGTTATGACTGCGGCTTTGCGGACGGCTTATTACTATATTACCGGTGAAGAGCTCGGTGAAATTAATTTTGCCGAAATAGAAGGGCTGGAAGGTGTCAAGGAAGCCGAAATCGACATTAAAGGCACAAAGGTGCGGATTGCCGTTGCCCACGGTGCTGGCAATGTGGAAAAGGTTTTGGATAAGGTTCGCGAAGCCAAAGCCAACGGCGAAGAACCTCCGTATCATTTTATCGAGGTAATGGCTTGCCGCGGCGGTTGTATCTCCGGCGGCGGCCAGCCGAGGGTAATGATGCCGGGGCAGCCGAAGCCTCGGGGCATTACCGATGAGATCCGTATTAAACGTGCAAAGGGACTGTTGGACGAAGATTTGCATGCACGAAACCGTTTGTCTCATCATAATGAGGCGGTTAAGGTGTTGTACAGCGAATATTTGGGCAAACCGGGTTCCGGCAAATCCCATGAGTACCTGCATACGCATTATACGGCCCGTCCGATGTATAATCGCTAGGGTTAAGATAAAAAAGAACCTCCGTAAAAGGAGGTTCTTTTTTATCTGTTTACAAATGCGGAGTTGTACGGATTAATGTGCCGCGGGGCCTCCCTTGGTGACGACAACCATAGCTTCGCGCAAAAGCCGGTCGTTGAGCATATATCCGGTCTGCAACTCGGCAATTACGGTTCCGGCCGGTTTGGAAGCATCTTCGACTTCTTGGATTACCTGATGAAAATTAGGGTCAAAAACCTTCCCCATAATGTCCATACGCGAAATTCCGAATTTGTTAAACACCTTCATCAACTCTGCTTCGGTGAGTTCGACGCCTTTGAGCAGGGCTTCGCAGTTTTCCTTGTTATCGTCTTTGGCGACGGCTTCAATGGCGCGGTGGAGGTTGTCGGCAACGCTGAGCAGATTTTTGCCAAAAGAGGAAATGGCGTATTTGTTGTTTTTTTCAATTTCCTGAGCGCAGCGGCGTTTGGTGTTTTCGGCTTCGGCAAAAGCTCGCAGGTAGTCTTCGCGAAGCTTTTGGTTTTCGGCCTGGAGCTGTTCGATGTCAACCTCGGGAGCTTCTTCTGGTTCCGCTTCGTTTTCAACTTCCGGGAGGTTTTTATCTACCTGGTTATCCACTACGTTGCCGGCCTCGGTTTCAGGGGTGTTTTTTTTGTTCTTTTTCATCTTTTTTCTCTTTAAATATTTATTGCTTACGTGTATATATATAAGGAATTTAGTGACTAAAGCTTGACAAGTCAAGAGTGATAGTCTTTTATTAGAAAAAGAGCGCCTTTTTTGGCATAAAAATGTAATTATTTTCGACTTCTTGAAAGATGTGATATGGAAGCTGCAATATTAAATCCTGATATTCAAAATAATCTGAAAATGCTACCCAAGGGGTTTAATAAAAAGAAATTTACGATAACCTATAATGTAACGACCAATCCTAATTTACAGGAAATTCAAAATCTTTCAAAAGTTCAATGTCTCGGCAAAAAAAACTGGCCCCAAATCGATACCGTCAAATCATGGATGATTTCTTCGGAAACCGCCACTTTTATGAAGTGGGGCGGATTGGGCATGGTGGCTTCGGAACTGCCGGAAGCCTTTAACAACTGCTTTGGTCAAAACGGCGACGTTCTGACAGTGGTGACGCCGATGTATCTCGGAGACACCGGCAAGAAAAAGGCCGAGCTGAATGGCAATGTTTATTGCGGTGCCGAGCATCGTTCCTGCGAAGTGAAAAAAATCAAGACGATTGAAGTTCCGTTTTTGGGCGAACGTTCGGTTTTGGTTAAATACAAGGTTAACGTTTATACCGGAACTTATAACGGAACGCCGTACATCTTTTTGAGCAATGACCGCTTTTTCGATATTAATCCGCACGAAAACAATCCTTCCGCACAAGACGGATGTTATGTTCTGAACCGCTCGGGAATTAACGAGGTTGAACGGTTTGCATTCTTTTCCAAAGCGGTATATGTTTTATTGAAAACGCTGTGCAGCGAAGGTGTCAAGGGTTTGGACTGCCCGAATGTGGTGATTGCGAACGATTGGCATCTGGGCGCTTTGTCCGGGCTGATGAAATATTTTACCACGGCACAGGTTGAGGCCAAAATGATGGATGCGGAACTGGCCGAGAAAATCCGCAAGATTCCGGTGGTTCATATTGCACACCACCTGGGGTATCAGGGCTGGGATTATGACAATACGGTCAAGATACTGAATTCCCTTTATGAAAATCTGTCAATGCAGGTGCTTAAAAATGCCAAGGCGATTAAAAACAGCAATCCGCGGGCAACCAACACACTGATTGTGCACGATTGTTATAATCAGGCGTCCTGCAATTTTCATCTGGCAGACAGAGTTGTTACGGTTTCGAAAAACTATCTGGAAGAAGTTTCCAAAGAACTGGGGTTTGGTTTTGATTTTCGCGACATTCTGAAAATCCGCAAAGACCACCGTAACTTTTTCGGAATCGTCAACGGTTATGACAAACGGCTGATTTCTCCCAACAAAGAAAAAATCGAGAAGATTAACGCTTATTTCGGCGACGTCGACTTCAAGTTTTTTGACGAGACGCATCTGGAGGCCAAGCAGCACAACAAGCGCGAATTTATCAAACTGCTTTCGAGGATAGCTTCTGACAAAGAATATAAGCAAAAGGTGATTCCGCTGATTGATATTTATCAGTTTGACAGCATCGGCCAGACGCTGAAAGATCCGGAGCGGACCCCGATTATCTGCGCTACCAGCCGGTTGGTCGAGCAAAAAGGCTATGACATTGCGGTGCAGGCGATATTGAATCTGGCTCAAAAGTACGGTCGTTTCCGGTCTCATCTTCCGGTCTTTATTTTGGGCGGCGCCGGCGATGCCAACTATTTTGAACTGTTGATGAAGCTTAAGGACAAGGTTGCCGAGGTTGACAAGAAGACGGCGGAACGGATTTACGTTTTTCGCGGATATAAAGACGAGTTTGCTTATGCTATTCAGTTGGCGTCGGATTTTTACATGATGCCTTGCCGGTTTGAGCCCTGCGGTCTGACGCAGATGGAAGCCATGGCCAAGGGAGCGCTGCCGATAGCGATGTCGACCGGAGGCCTGGTTGATACGATAGAAGACGGCGTTGACGGTTTTCGTACCGAAGTGTTTTTTACCGAAAAACGGCGGGTGTTCGGAAGTAACCTGACGGCCAAGCGTTTGAAAACGAATGAGAATGCCTATACGGAAACCCTGTATAAAGCTTTGGCTATTTATTACAGCAAGCCGTCGCAGATTAACAATATGAAGAAAAAGGCGATGGAAAAAGATTTCAGCTGGAACGCCGAAGACGGTTCGATTTACAAATATCACCGTCTGCTTAAAACCGGACATTTGTAAAAAAGAATAAATCCTGACGGTTTTTCTGCTGTCGGGATTTTTTTTAGAATTTAAATCCATATTCAAAAACGGTTTAATGATGGGTTAGGATACAAAGCCGGATAAAAGTTCTGCTTTTTATCATCAAATAAGCTGTTGCACAGGAGCGAAAAGCGGGATATTATTCCGACATAACTGAATATGAAAAGGTAGGAAAAATGCGCCATTCACAAAGAGCTAACAACGAAATCAGAAATATTGAACTTGTTCCCGGCTTTAATCCTTATGCCGAAGGGTCTTGCCTGGTAAAATTCGGCGGTACTCATGTTATTTGCACGGCCAGCGTGGAAGAGAAAGTGCCGGCGTGGCTGAAGGGGCAAAACAAGGGATGGATAACCGCGGAATATGCAATGCTGCCGCGCTCTGCACAAGTCCGGGTTCCGCGGGAGAGCAAAAAGCCTTCCGGCCGCACTCAGGAGATTCAGCGGCTTATCGGACGTTCTTTGCGTTCGGTGGTTAATCTCGAAAATATGAAAGACATTTCAATTTGCATCGACTGCGACGTTATTCAGGCCGACGGGGGAACACGCGTTGCTTCAATTACCGGCGGTTTTGTCGCGTTGTATCAGGCTATCCATAAACTGATGGCGGAAAAGAAAATCAAGGTTAATCCGATAAGAGAATTTGTGGCTGCGGTTTCGTGTGACATTTTTAACGGAGAAGCGATTTTGGACGTGGATTACGAAGAGGATTCAAATTCGCAGGTGGATATGAATTTTGTAATGACCGAAAGCGGCAAAATAGTGGAAATCCAAGGAACGGCTGAAGGCGAACCGTTTGAAGAGGCACAGTTTAACCAGCTGCTGGCTTTGGGCCGCGAGGGCATTGCCTTGCTGATTGCCAAACAGAAAGAAGCTTTGGGAGTCAAATAGATGAAAATTGAGAAACTGGTGGTCGCATCTCATAATCAGGGAAAAATCGATGAGATAAAACGGATGATGGCTCCGTTTAAGGTGGATGTCGTTTCGGCGCGCGATCTTGAATTGCCGGACGTGGAGGAAACCGGAACGACCTTTCGGGAAAATGCGGCGTTAAAAGCCAATCAGTTAAGCGAAATATCCGGATTGCCCTGTTTGGCCGATGATTCCGGATTGTGTGTCGATGCCCTGGGAGGAAGGCCCGGCGTTTACTCTGCCCGCTATGCCGGTCCGGAAAGGGATTTTGACCGGGCTATGGAGCACCTTATTGAAGAGTTAAGGAACAGCGGCAGCAATGATTGGTCTGCACATTTTTCTTGTGTGCTGGCTCTGAAAATTCCGGGTCGGGAATGCCGATTTTTTGAGGGGAAGGTCGAAGGCGAAATTGTTTCCGAAAAGAGCGGACATAACGGTTTCGGTTTTGATCCGATATTTAAGCCGCACGGTTTTGACAAGACGTTTGCAAATTTTACGGCAGAGGAAAAGGCTAAAATTTCGCACCGTGGCCGGGCATTTGAGAAGCTTTGCCGGGAATTAGAAGATTTAATCAGCAATTAAGGACCGAGACTCTGGGCGTCATTTATAACATATCTGCTTCCAATTGCTTTGTCGATACCGTGGCAGAGCGTTTTTTGGCTGAATACAGGGATAATCCGCTGGCATTGGCAGAGGTTTTGTTTCTGCTGCCAAACAGGCGCGCCTGCAAAGCGATGGCCGATGCTTTTGTTAAAGCTCAGGGGATGCAGCCGACGCTGCTGCCGCAGATGACGCCTATCGGCGACGTTGAGGAAGATGAGCTTCTGCTCAGCGGGGAGGGTGCAGAAGAAGCCTTGTTCGGGCTGCCTCCGGCAATCGAACGTTCTGAAAGGCTGATGCTGTTTACCAAAATCATTATGGCCAAACCAAGCGATTTCGGGTTGGAAAAGATGTCGTTGAATCAGGCTTGTTTTCTGGCTCAAGAACTGGCACGGCTGATAGATACCGTTCATAATGAAAATCTGGATTTTTCCAATCTGGCGCAGCTGGTGCCGGAGGAATATGCCGCCCATTGGCAGGAAACGCTGAAGTTTTTGGAAATTATCACCCGGTATTGGCCGGAAATTCTCAAAGAGCGCGGTTTAAGCGATCCGAGTTTTCGGCGCAACGAGCTTATTCGCCGGCAATGCCATATATGGCGGGAGCATCCTCCGGCAAAAAGAATCGTTGCCGCGGGAACAACAGCTACGTTTCCGGCGATGAAAGAACTGGCGGCGACAGTTTTGGCTTTGCCGAAGGGCGAGTTGATTATCAACGGGTTGGATCGGGAACTGGACGCAGATTCCTGGGCAGCGATTGATGAAACGCATCCTCAGTTTGAATTGAAGGAATTGTTGGATTATCTGGAGCTGAAACGGGAAGACGTCGCTGATTTTGAACCGGCACGGAATATTGAGCGGGAAAAGCTTATCAGTGAAGTGATGCGTCCGGCAAAGACTACCGACAAATGGCGAAATTTGGCGGCGGAGGGAATAAAATCCGAGGCATTGCACGGCATAACGGCGGTTAATTGCAATGATATCCGGGAAGAGGCTTTGGCAATAGCCTTAATTATGCGTCAGACACTGGAAATTCCTGAGAAAACCGCAGCATTGGTTACTCCGGACCGAAACCTGGCCCGCCGTGTGGCTTCGGAACTGGAGCGCTGGGATATAAAAGTTGACGATTCCGCGGGACGTCCGTTGACCTTAACGCCGGTCGGAACGTTTTTGCGATTGGTGGCCAAAACGGCAGTCAGGGAATGCCGGCGGATTGACTTCTTAAGTTTGCTGAAGCATCCGTTGACGGGATTGGGGCAGAGTTATGCGGAAACGCGTATGCTGACGCGGCAGCTGGAGCAGAAAGTCTGGCGGGGCGGCAAAGCAGACGAGGCGTTGGAAGCCTTTGCAGCAAAGCTTTGTGAACTGCAAGGCGATTTTTCCGAGTTGTGCAGCGGCGAGAAAGCCGATTTGAAGGGTTTAATCAGAAGCCATATCAAAGCGGCGGAACGGATTGCCTCTTTAAGCGATAAGGACGGCGGACAAATTTTGTGGCGCGGCGATGACGGCGAAGCCGCCGCAAACTTTATTGCCGATTGGTATGAAAAAGCCGAGGTTCTGGGCGAAATTGACGTTAAGGAGTATTTGGGACTTTGGGAAGCAATGGCGGCGGGCGTCATGGTACGTCCGAAATTCGGTATGCATCCGCGGTTGAGAATTCTGGGTCCGATTGAAGCCCGTCTGACACATTTTGATACCATCATCGCAGGGGAAGTTAATGAAGGCGTTTGGCCTCAGGCTGCCGCAAGCGATCCATGGATGTCGCGGCCGATGAAAAAAGATTTCGGATTTCCGCTGCCGGAAAAGGCTATCGGCGTATCGGGATTGGACTTTTCCCTGTTGATGGGGGCAGAAGAGGTTTTTCTGACCCGGGCGGAGCGCGTGCAGGGTACGCCGATGGTTAAATCCCGCTGGTGGATGCGACTGGAAACGGTGTTAAAAGCATTGAACCTTTCGATTAATGATTTCAGCGATGTCGTCTACCGCCTGTCGGCAAAAAATTTTGACAAACCCGAGCGGTTTGAAAAAGTAAACGCTCCGGCTCCCTGTCCTCCGGTGAGTGCTCGCCCGAGGGAATTGTCGGCCAGTGCCATAGAACTTTTGATGCGTGATCCGTACAGCGTTTTTGCCAAGTATATTCTGAGGCTCAAACCGCTGGATGACGTAGAGACCGATTTGACCATGGCGGATTACGGTACGATTATTCATGCGATTTTGGAAAAATTCAATAATAAGTATAATGAGGCTTTACCGCCCGACGCGCTTGAAAAGCTGTTGGAAATCGGCAAAGAAAGTTTTGCCGAAAACAATCTTGCCTTGGAGCGCAGAGCTTTTTGGTGGCCTAATTTTGAAAAAATTGCCGAGCATTTGGTGAAAGTGGAAGAGGAATATCGTCAGGAGGTCAGAAAAGTCCATAACGAGGTTAAGGGCAAGTTTAGTTTTAATGCTCCGGCAGGGGTGTTTACGGTGACGGCAAAAGCGGACCGCGTTGACGAAACCAAAGACGGCCGGATAAACATTATTGATTACAAAACCGGAAAAATCCGTACTCCCAAGGAAGTGGCCAAGGGGTTTGCTCCACAGCTTCCCATTGAAGGGCTGATTGCGGAAAAGGGCGGATTTGGAACGCTTCCGGCCGCGGAAGTGGCAAAACTGATTTATTGGCAGCTGGGGCGCAGAGAGACGGTTATCGAGGAAAATATGGAAGATATTTTGGCTACGACGGAAGATCATCTGCATAAGCTGATATCCGTTTTTGACTTTGAAACGACGCCGTATATTTGCCATCCCAATCCCAAGCGGATTCCCGAGTATTCGGATTATGAACAGCTGGCGCGGGTTAAGGAGTGGTCGGTTGCGGAGGAGGAATAAAGGCCGGGCAGGCTTTTGTCAGGAAGGGTTGTATTAATGGACATTGAAGCTCAAAGAAAAGCACGAATCGAACTGGCTACGGCGCAGCAGCGGGCGGCGTCGAATCCGGATTGTTCAGTGTGGGTGGAAGCTTCTGCCGGCACCGGAAAAACCAAAGTGCTTTCAGACCGGGTGCTGCGGCTGTTGCTTAAAGGCGTTCAGCCGGGGCGGATATTGTGCCTGACCTATACCAAAGCGGCAGCGGTTGAAATGAATACGCGTATTGCCGGACGGCTGAGCCGGTGGGCGGTTATCAATGACGTCGAACTTCAGGAAGAATTGGAAAAACTTTTGGGCTTTCGGTTGGAAGATACGTCAAAAGCTGAAGAAATCAAAGCTCAGGCACGCAAGTTGTTTGCCGTTTTGCTTGATACGCCCGGAGGTATGAAGATTCAGACCATTCACAGCTTTTGTCAGGAGATTTTAAAGCGATTTCCGCTGGAAGCAAAGATTTCTCCTTATTTTGAAGTTATGGATGACCGTACGGCCAAGGAGGCGGTTGAGGAAGTCAAAAAACGGTTGTTGCAGAAAATTGAAGAAGAGCCGGAGAGCAGAACGGCCCGGGCGTTGGCTTTCATTACCAGACAAGTCAGCGAATTCACGTTTCCCAAGCTGATGAGTTCGTTGACGGACAATCGCAGCAAAATAGCCAGGCTTTTGGGAAAATACCGGTCTTTGGATATGTTGCTGGCGGAAACTTCCCGTCGGCTCGGCGTTTCTGAAAATGAGACGGAAGAAGTTTTGAAACAGGCTTTTGTTTCAGAAACTGACGTTGTAAAACTGAAAGCGTTGACGGCGGCTCTGGCGCAGGGCAGCGATAACGACAGAAAAAAGGCGGTTTGTTTAGAAGCGGTGTTGAACAGTCGTCGGCCGGAAGTTCTGTATGATGATTATCATGCCGTTTTTTTGACCGCAGACAATCAGCCCCGCAAAAACATTGCAACTAAAAAAGCCTTGGCGGCATATCCTGAAGGGGCGGATTTTGCATTAGCGGAGGCGGAACGGCTGACGGAAACGGACAACAAAATCGCCGCAGCCAGGCTTTTGGCGGCAACCCGCGCGGTTTTGTTTCTGGCAGATGACTTAATCCGCGGATACAATGAATATAAGAAAATCCATTCTAAAATGGATTATGAAGACCTGATTGTGCAAACCAGGGAGCTGCTTGAGAACCCGGGCGTGGCTGACTGGGTTTTATATAAGCTTGATGGCGGCATTGACAACGTCTTGATTGATGAGGCTCAAGACACGTCGCCGGATCAATGGGCAATTATCCGCGCGATTACCAATGAGTTTTTTAACGGGCTGGGTGCCAAGGACAAAAACTGTACGGTATTTGCCGTGGGTGACCGTAAACAGTCGATTTATTCTTTTCAGGGGGCTGATCCGCAGGAATTTGAGCGTATGCGCCGGTATTTTGCAGAAGAGCTGAAAAGTTCGGGCAATTTTAACGAGGTCAATCTGGAAGTTTCTTTTCGTTCAACGGCTGCCATCCTGGATACGGTGAACTGTGTGTTTGCCGATGAAAAAGCCAAAAAGGGTGTGGCTTCGGAGGGTCAGAGCGTTGTTCATACACCGTCTCGTATCGGCGAAGGCGGAAGAGTAGAGTTATGGCCGCTGATAGAAGCTGACGACGGCGAAAATCCCGACATATGGCTGCCGCCGATTGAACGGGTGACAGCAGAATCGACGAGTTCCCGTCTGGCAAAAATGATAGCGGAGCGGATAAAATGCCTGGTAGAAGGGAAAGAGCCGCTGGCATCGCAAAACCGTCCCCTGCGCTATAAAGACTTTATGGTATTGGTTCAGCGGCGCAACAGCTTTGTAGAAGAGTTTGTCCGTGCCTGCAAAAATGCGGGTGTGGCCATTGCGGGCATAGATAAAATAAGTTTGCTGGAGCAGGTTGCCGTGCAGGATTTGGTTGCTGTCGGTAAATTTATCCTTCTGCCGGGCGATGATTTGACCCTGGCGACAATTTTGAAGTCTCCTTTGTGGGGATTGACGGACGACGATTTGTTTGAGCTGTGTTATAGCCGGGGAGACAAAAGCCTGTGGTCCCGGCTGGGAGCGAATCCGAAGTACGGAAAAGTTTATTCGGAATTGCAGACGCTGTTGAATATGGCGGACTTCGTACGGCCGTTTGAGCTGTATTCCTATATTTTGAATAAAATGGACGGCCGGAGAAAGTTTGTTTCGCGCATCGGTTACGAGGCGGAAGACGGCATAGACGAATTCGTCAATCTCAGTTTGAATTTTGAACAAGAGCATATTCCGACATTGCAGTTGTTTATCGATTGGATTGAAAAAGACGAGGTGGAGATAAAAAGGGAATTGGAGCAGAGCGAAGCCGATGCGGTGAGGATTATGACGGTCCACGGTTCCAAAGGTTTACAGGCTCCGGTGGTTATACTTCCGGATACGGTGAGGGTTAAAAACATCCGTAACGAAGCCGGACTGTTGTTGGATGACGTGATGTATTATCCGTTCAGTTCGGCTGATTTCGAAACCAACTGCAAAAGGATTAAGGAGCGGGAAAAGGAACTTTCCCTTGAAGAGTATCGGCGGCTTTTATATGTTGCCTTGACCCGGGCCGAAGAGCGTCTTTGTATTTGCGGATACAAGCTTAAAAACAAGCCGAGCGAGGATTCATGGTATGAACTTTGCCGGGTGAACCTGGAAAGGATAGCCCATGACAATGCCGGAAATCTGGAGTATGAGGTTATACAGGAGCGTCCGGTAAAGCCGGCTGAGGAAATTCAACGTACGGAAACGGCGGTGCCGGATTTTTCGTGGTTAAGGTCTGTCGCGCCGGAAGAAGGGCCGCTGGCCAAGCCGTTGACTCCCTCCAAGGCGGATGAGGACGAGCCGGCATTGATTTCGCCAATAGGGCATGATGGCAAGAGCTGTTACCGCCGCGGGCAGATTATTCATAAACTGTTGCAGTTTCTGCCGGTCAGCGAAAGCAAAAATAAAGGTTTGGTCATTGAAGAGTTTTTACGGCGAAATGCCGCGGACATCAGCGACGAAGATGTTGAACGGATTAAAAACGAAGTTCTGCGTTTGCTGAACGACGAGCGGTTTTCGGCGGTGTTTGGCAAAAACTCAAAGGCAGAAGTTCCGGTAATGGGACTAGCTGACGGTCGTATTATTTCCGGCCAAATTGACCGTTTGGTGGTTGAGGACGACCGCGTGATGATTGTCGATTTCAAAACCAATCGTCCGGCCGCGTCCAGTCCGGATGAAGTGCCGTCGGGGTATCTTAAACAGCTTAAGGCGTATAAGGCGCTGGTTGAGAAAATTTATCCGGGACGACGGGCGGAGACTTATATTTTGTGGACGGATACGGCTTGTTTGATGCCGATTACATTCTGAATTTCCCTGAAAAATAAAAATTTTGCATAATAGCTCTTTATTTAAAAAAAATATCCACTATATTAGAACTAACATATAAAAAGCTAATCGAAAGGAAATGACATGAAAGCAATTACGGACAGCCAGTTTGAATCAGAGGTTTTAAAAGCAAAAGGTTTGGTCTTGGTCGATTTTTGGGCCGAATGGTGCGGTCCCTGCCGTCAGCTTATTCCGGTTTTGGAAGAAGTTTCCAAAGAAATGGCCGGCAAGGTCGAAATTTGCAAAATGAACGTCGACGAATCTCCCAATACGGCTGCCCAGTATGGAATCCGCAGCATTCCGACATTGTTTTTGTTCAAGGACGGCAAACAGATTGACGTGAAAGTCGGTTTAAATTCCAAATCAGCTTTGGAAGCTTGGATTGATGCCAACGCATAATCATTGTGTCTCGACATTTGATAAAAAACCGCTTTAAAAGCGGTTTTTTTATGCCCGGTTAAGCAGGGACGAGGTTTGTGAGATACTGATGGTGAGGCGTTTGCTGTCTTCTTCAAGCTCCATATTTTCAAAAATATAAAGAGCATCATGGAAGTATTCAAGCGCTTCTTCAAGCGAGCCTTTGTCTTCGGTGTTTTTGCCCAGCCGATAATATATTTCGCCTATGCGTTCCTGAATTTGTGCCCATTCCAGCGGTTCACGCCGTTCGGTTATGACTTTTTGCTGGTTTTTGAAACAGGAGATTGCGAGGCCGGAAATATCTTCGCTGTTGGTGAGCGATCCGAGCAAAGAGAGCATGTGACCCAGTTCGCCCTGAATGGTGGCCCAAAATTCGGGGAACAAGGCGTAGGTAAAGATTTTTTCGGTTTCTCTCAGGTTGAAAACAGCATCTCGCAGGGCCTGAATATCGTCTTTTTGGCGCCAATAGTTATAAAACAGGTGAGCCAATTTATATGATATGAAACCGTAATCATAAGGATAGTTATATTTGCTTAAATATTTCTGTGCCTGGCGGTAGTAGCTGATTGCACCCTTATAGTATGCCGAGGGGCGCTTCTGCATATGTTCGGCGGCGCATTCGTAGAGCTGTCCGAGATGGTAATAAATGCAGCCCAGATGTATGGGGCTTTTTATCAAATCCTGATGTTTGATTGCCGTTTCAAAGAGGTTTTGAACAATCTTAAAATCTTTGTCGGTTTCCGATTCAGCGCTAAAGCTCAAATAGATGATTCCCAAGAAGTTCATTATGTAGGGCAGGTAATCAATAGAGAGCGATTTGGCGGAATTGTCGTTGGAGAGCTTGGCGATGGTCTTTTTCAACAGATAGCGTTTTTGAATTTTTTGTTCTTTAGCCGGCGTATTCAATGCGCTGATTACGGCACCGTAAATCAGGTTTGTGATAGAGGGCGGAAATTTTTCGGCATTTTCAAAAATTTCCGCCGGCAGATAAAGGCTGTCCAAGAGAGAGACGAATGCGCAGTCCCCTTTTTCGTATTGAAGGTTATTTTGGAAATTAAGACGGATTTTATCACCTTCCCGATATCCCCAGACCAAGACGTCCGCCCGGGTTTTTTCGATAATGGTCTGGCCTTTGTCAATGAGGTCGAACAGTGTACGACTTTCAAGATTAAGAAAACTTTTGTTAAAGGGTTCGTTAAAATAAATGACGGAGAGGCCTTCTTGAGAACGGAGCACGCGGGTGATGGTTTCGCCACCGATGCTTTCGACGTTATCGGCAAATTCCGCAACAACGATTTTAAAATTAATACGCAAAGCGGCTTCGGCGGTAAGTTCTTCGGAAGGTACCGGCCGCGGCTGCAAAAAAGTATTTTTCAAAAGTTCCAATAGCTGCATTGTCGTTAGTCTTTGCGTAAAGAGTCTTTTATGTTGCGGACGCCGTCTTTTATGTCACTGACAAAGCGGCGGTTGATGTCACGAAGGTTGCGGGGCTGCTCTTGCCAATGTTGAAGGCGATAAAGGTTCCATACGGTAATTACGGCGCAAAGCATCGGTAAAGAATAGCTGTTGGGAGCAAATACCTGAAAACCTCCGAACAGCAGGAGAACAACATTGATGCGTCCGAAAAAGGTGTTGATTATTTTAGGGTGCAAACCGCCGGCCGCCGCCTGGCAATAGACGGGATTGGCATAAACATCGGCGTAGGCGGCCAGAAAGGTGAAACGTTTGGCAAGACTCCACAATGTTTCGCATATCAGCGGCAGACAGAAAATGATTACGGCAGCTCCGGCACCTTCCGCGGCAGCAAAGATTATCAGCCAGCCGAGCAGCAAACCGAGAAGGTCGCAGCCTCTGCGGTCGAGGGATATTTGCGCGGGGTAAGCTCCGTACAGCAAGATAGCAAAGCTTACGGCAGCAGCATCAAGGCTGAAGCAACCGACTAAAAACGGTAAGGCTCCGATGAGGGAAAGAATGAAGATTCCGAAGGATATGCCGAGCGTTTCTATGGCAACCAAGCCGTCATTGGCGTTAAACAGGCGGAGAGAAAAAGCGGCAGCCAGCCATAAGAAAACCGTTAGGACCCGGTTTAACCACAGGGGCAAAACCGCGGCAAACGTAATATGAAAATCAGGCAGGCCGAAAACAACGGTTACCGCCAGCAAAAGCGCAGCAAGCGGGAGAAATAGACGATGTTTGACAATCAATGAAATTGCCGCCAACAACATAAATGCCGCAGCGGGCAAAATAAAATACCGGGCATGGACGTCCGTTGTGAAGTCATAAAAGCGGGGCAAAAAATATACGGTAGCACTTACGGCTGCAAAAAAGGCAAAATATATGCAGGAAATCAAGCAGGCAGGGCGTTTGTTTGCGTCGTGATTGCGCACATAGGCGGAGAGAGCCAAAGAAGACACCAAGCAAAAGATGACATTTGCGATTAAAATCAGATATTTGATGTCCATATTCCCATCCTTATCAAGCTTGAATACTATCTTAATTTATAAACTTTTTGCAGATATCTTCAAGCGTGAATGAACGGTTATGCCAGTATTTTGTTACAAACGGGTATAGATGTTTTTGAGAATGCCGCGCAGGCAGGGGATTTTGCAATCGTCGTTGCCCGCTTTTTGCAACAGCAGCGAGGTGAGGCTTCCCAGTTCGCCGAGCTGTTTGCGGGAAAGGCTTTCCTGCAATGGCGAAATGTAGTTTGCAGGGGTATTGTAAATGCGTTTGAGGAGAGTGGCATAGTCAACCTCGATTTTTTCTCCGGCAGCAAGATTAATCAGTTCGTGCAGGCATTTGTCAATCAGGTTTCTTTCCTGTTCGTCCTTGGTCAGGTTGTAAATGTTTTTTTGTGCGGATGCCGACAGCAGGGAGGCAACGGTTTGAGGAATAAAATTGTTCCAAAAGGCCTGAGCGGCGTTGTCAGACGTTTTTACTTCGTTGCCGGTTTCCTGAAAAGCGCCGGTGACGCGGGTATAAAAAGGATTGTCCACGGAGAGAACCAGCTCAACGGAACACTGGCGGCCCAAAATTGTCAGCAGGCTTTTTTCCTGCATCAGGTAGCCGTTGAAGTAGCCCTGTATGAGAGGCGTTTTGAGAAAAGCCTTAACAAATTCGTAATCCTCTACGACACTGAATATGACGACCGGCGTATTTTGAATTTTGGAGGGAGAAAGGTGCAGCAGGTCTGACCGCAGCGTTGCCGCCGCCGACGTAATGACAATCATTTCCGGCGCTTCGCGAATCCAAAAGGAGGATTCCAGCGAATATTTTTGCCTTTGCAGCAGGCGGTCTTCCTTGACGGTCAGTCCCGAGGCGCAAAGTTCCCGACAGGCAGGAGAATCGTTTAAGATAATACACCTTTGTCCGGCCGCGGTAAATTTGGCGGCAAGATAAAGGCTGAGAGGGTTGAGTCCGGTAAGATAAACCGGCGGTCTGCCGTTGTTTTGAGATGTGCCGTTTTTTTCCGAAGGCGTTATTTCTTTGCTGAAAAACATCAATTCACCGCCTTTTCCAGTTGTGCAACGAAAAATCCGTCGGCACCGCGCCAGGCAGACAAGTGGTGGGGCAGAATGCGCAACCAGCCTTCCGGTGTCAGAATTTCAGATATTTCCCGGGGAACAAATTTATTCAGACGGACGGTTCTGAATTCGGGGTGTGCGGTTAAAAAGTCTTCCATTTGCCGTTCCCCTTCGGCGGGGACCAGCGAGCAGACGCAATAGACAACTTTTCCTCCGGGTTTGACGGCATTGCCGACAACATTCAGGATTTGTTTTTGCAGGGCAATCTGTTTGTCAACGTCTGCGGCGGTTTTAATGTGTACCAGTTCGGGATGGCGGCGAATGGTTCCGGTGGCGGAGCAGGGGGCATCCAGCAAAACGGCATCATAAGGGGCGTCTTTAAAATCTTTCAGGTAAGAGACTGCATCGGCACATATGATGCGGGCTGACATTTTCAAACGCAGCAGGTTGCTTTTCAGGGTTTCCAACCGGGCGGCGGAGACGTCAAGAGCGGTTACGTCCGCTCCAGCGGCAATCAGCTGAGCGGTTTTCCCTCCGGGAGCGGCACAAAGATCAAGTACGCGTTTTCCGGCGAGGCTGCCTAAGGTTTTAGCAGCAAGGGCGGCCGAAAAGTCCTGTACCCACCAAAGGCCATCTTCATAGCCGGGGAGCTTGTTTATTTGTCCGCTATTGGGCAGGCGTATCGTTTCACAGGGCAAAAGGGTTCCGTTGAGTTCGTCCGCCAGCCGGCGTGGATTTTTTGCTGCGGTGAGGTCAAGGCAGGGTTCCTGCAATGCGGCGTTTTCTATTTTTCGTATGGTTTTGTTTCCGTAGCCGCTGCGGAGTATTTTGTAAAACTCCTGCGGAAAAAATTCGCCGCAGTCAGCCGCTTGCAACTCGTTTCGGGCAGAGCACACTTTGCGCAGAACGGCATTGACAAAGCCTGCAACATATTTGTCGAGTTGTTTTTTGACGATGTCGACATAGCTGTTGATGAGAGCATAGTCGGGCGTGTCCAGATATAAGGCTTCGGTGATGCCGAGAATCAGTGCATATTGTGCAAAGGCAGACTGTGTGGGAAGTTTTTTTCGAACATATTGTTTGATTATTTTACGGATGTAAACCAAGTGGCGCAGAGCGGTCAACAGCAACATATTGACAAAGGCATTGTCCTGCTCGCCGGCAGATTCAAGGCGGCCTTTAGCTTCGCTCAAAAAAATTTTGGCGCTGATTATTTCCTGCAGCATACAGGCTGCAGTCAAACGAGGGTTACACATCACACATCAAACTCTGTATATCATTAATCTGAGAGTATTCTAGTTAAACAAATCAATAAATACAAGCGGGAAAATAGACTCTTGTCAAATATGTTAAATTATTATAGTTTGCTAAGAAGAATTTAGTTTTAACCGACGTTTTGAATGAAAGTTAAAATAATGAAAAAAACAATGGCAGCGGTATTGGCGGTGTTGATACTGATCGGCGGGTGTTCCCGGCTTAATCCCTTTGTTAAGGAAAGCACGGAAACCGAGGCGCGGTTTGAACCGAACAAATTTTTGTGGCAGGCCGCAAAAGACAAGCTTTCGTTTCTGAAAATCGTTTCGGAAGACAAAGAACGGGGCGTTATGACCAGCAACTGGGGACGGGTTAACAACATTGCCGACGAAGAATTTAAAATAGAAGTGAAGGTTTTGTCGACCTCGCTGCGTTCCGACTGTTTGCAGGCAACTGTTTACAAAAGAGTTTGGCAGGGCAATCAGTGGGTTGAAGAATCGGCTAATCCGCAGCTGAATGAAGAGGTTGAAAACGCCATACTCAATCAGGCAAGAATTTTATACAGAAAAAGTTTAGCAATACATTAGAAACTGGAAAGAAAAATGAGCGATAGATACAACGGAAAAGAAACATGGGAAGAATGGTCAAAGGAGTGGAAGTTAGAAGACCGCTATAATTTTAAGACCATTGAGAAAAAATGGCAGGACATCTGGGACAAGGAAAAAGCATATAAGGTGGAACCCGATCCCGACAAGGAGAAATTTTATGCCCTGGTCGAATTTCCCTACCCGTCCGGCGCCGGACTTCATGTCGGACATCCGCGCTCATACACCGCTTTGGACGTTATTTCCCGCAAGAAAAGAATGCAGGGTTTTAATGTCTTGTATCCTATGGGTTTTGACGCTTTCGGCCTGCCGGCGGAAAACTATGCGATAAAAACAGGCGTTCATCCGGCGGTTTCAACCAAAGCAAATATTGAAAACTTTACCCGCCAGCTGAAATCAATCGGCTTCAGCTTTGATTGGGACAGATGTATTACCACCTGCGATCCGGAATATTACAAATGGACGCAGTGGATGTTTATCAAGTTTTTTGAAAAAGGTTTGGCTTATAAGGACAAAATAGCAATCAACTGGTGTCCGTCCTGCAAGGTCGGCCTGGCCAACGAAGAGGTTGTCAACGGGCATTGCGAACGCTGCGGCGCCGAAGTCGTCCGTCGTAACAAAGAACAATGGATGATTGCGATTACCAAATATGCGGACCGTTTAATCAAGGATTTGGACGATTTGGATTTTATCGACCGGGTAAAATCGCAGCAGATTAACTGGATCGGCCGTTCTGAAGGTGCCGAGCTTGACTTTGGGTTGACACTGAAGGACGGTACGGCGCTGAAAGACAAAAAGCTGACGGTGTTTACCACTCGTCCGGATACGGCTTTCGGCGTTACCTATATGGTTATGGCTCCGGAACATGAGTATGTTCAGCAGTTGATGAGTAATTTTGAGAATGCGGACGAGGTTCGAGCCTATGTTGAGGCCACGGCCAAAAAGTCGGAGCTGCAACGGACGATGGACGACAGCAAAACAGGTGTCGAGCTGAAAGGCATCAAGGCAAGAAACCCGTATAACGGCAATCTGATTCCGGTGTTTATTTCCGATTATGTTTTAACCGGTTACGGCACCGGCGCAATCATGGCCGTTCCGGCGCATGATCAACGCGACTATGATTTTGCCAAGGTTTTCAATCTGCCTATTATTCAGGTTTTAGAAGGCGGCGACATTAGCGAAAAAGCCTGGGAAGAAGACGGAGCACACATTAATTCCGAATTTTTGGACGGGATGAACAAGGAAGACGGTATGCGTGCCGCAATAGATTACGCCGTCAAAAACAATTTCGGCCGTTCCAAGGTTAACTATAAGCTGCGCGACTGGGTTTTCTCCCGTCAGCGTTATTGGGGCGAGCCTATTCCCATGGTTTATTGCGAAAAATGCGGTTGGCAGCCTATTCCGGAATCCGAGCTGCCTTTGAAACTGCCGGAAGTTCCCGACTATCATCCCAATGATGAAGGCGAATCGCCGTTATCAAAAGCCGGAGACTGGCTGAACACGACTTGTCCGAAGTGCGGCGGCCATGCCCGCCGGGAGACCGATACAATGCCGAACTGGGCAGGTTCTTCCTGGTATTTCCTGCGTTATTGCGATCCGCACAACGATAAGGAGTTTGCTTCCAAAGAGGCTTTGGACTACTGGATGAACGTCGATTGGTACAACGGCGGTATGGAGCATACCACATTGCACCTGTTATATTCCCGTTTCTGGCACAAGTTTTTGTATGACTGCGGTTTGGTTCCGACGAAAGAACCGTATAACAAACGTACGTCTCACGGTATGATTTTGGCGGAAAACGGTGAAAAAATGTCGAAATCACGCGGTAATGTGATTAATCCCGATGACATTATTGATGCATACGGCGCGGATACGTTCCGTCTGTATGAGATGTTCATCGGCCCGTTTGACCAGGTAGCAATGTGGTCGGACGAAAGCCTGATGGGTGTTTATCGTTTTGTCGGCAAGGTCTTTAATCTGTTCAAAAAGGTTTATAAGGACGTTAAGCCCAGTGAGCAGGATTTGCGGGCAATGCACAAATGCATTCTGGAAGTTACCGAGCGTGTGGACCAGATGAAGTTTAACACGGCAGTTTCTTCTCTGATGACTTATGTAAACTATTTGTCCGGTTTAGAGAAAATCGCACCCGAATTATACGAAACGCTGCTCAAGCTGATGTGCCCGTTTACACCGCATCTGGCTGAAGAAATGTGGGCTCGTCTGGGGCATAACAGTCTGGTGATTACGGAATCCTGGCCCAAGGGCGATGCCAAACTGGCTCAGGACAATGTGGTAACCATTGCGGTGCAAATTTGCGGAAAAGTCCGCGGTACAATCGAGATGCCGAAAGACGCGCCGCAGGCAGATGTGGAAAAAGCCGCCTTGGCGCTGGAAAACGTCAAGCGTCAGCTGGAAGGCAAGGAAGTTCGCAAAATTATTGTTGTTCCGAATCGGATTTGCAATATTGTTGCATAAGGGCAACCTGTCTGAGGGCAAATGATAAATTCGCACGCGATATCTGCCGTGCGGGTTTATTGGGCAAAACTATATTGAGGTATATACGGATGAAAAGGAATTTGACAGCTGGTTTGGTGTTTGCGGCGCTTTTGTCGGCCTGTGGGTTTGAACCCCTGTATGTGCAAAAGCAACATAACAACCTGTGGTATTTCAGCGGTAAATTTGACAGCTCCATTGCTACGGAGATGTCGCAAATCAAGGTTGAACCGATTGCCGACCGTTTTGGGCAGCAGGTTCGCAACCAGCTGTTGGATTTGCTTACTCCGAAGGGTACGCCCAAGAATCCAAAATACCGTTTGTTTGTGGAGCTGAAAGACAGAGAAGTTACGCAGCAGGCGTTGCGTCAGGATATTACGGCGACCAGCGAACGCGTAGTTTACAGGGTTTCTTATTATATGATGCAGGATAATGACGAAATCGTAAAGGGAGACAGTGTGGCTTATGTCAGTTATGATATTCTTGCCAACCCTTATTCCACGACGATGGCGCAAAAAAAGACGGAAACCGATGCTGCCAAAATTGTTGCCGATGACATAGCGCTGCGTTTAGGCGCTTATTTCCACACCAAGTTCAGCAACAAAGGAAATTTGGATGATTTTCAAACAAGCACAGATAGATAAGTATCTCAAAAAGAACGATCCGGCGATTAAGGCTTTTGTGGTCTACGGTTCGAACGAAGGGCTGGTTGCGGAATATGTGAAAAAGCTGGCTGCTACGGTCAGCGCCGATTTGTACGACCCGTTTCAGGTTGTTTACCTCAACGGTTCTGACGTGAATGCGGATCCGGGAACTTTGTTTTCGGAATATACCAGCCAGTCGTTGATGGGCGGCAGAAGGGTGATTATCATCAAAGACGCCGACAATAACCTGACAAAGCATTTCAAGGTTCTTCTGGAGGGAACGCCGTCCGATACTTTGGTGATTGCCGGTTCCGGCAGTTTGAACAAAAAATCTTCTTTGGTTTCTTTGGGGGAAAGCCGCGACGATATGGCGGTTATCGCTTGTTATGAAGATCGTGACGAAGATGTTTTTGCGACGGCAAGGGCGATGTTCGGCGAGAACGGAATGACAATAGGCAATGATGCGTTGCAGTTGCTTTGCGCCCGTTTGTCTAACGACCGCAAGAGCAATCTCAGTGAAATTGACAAGCTGATTACATATATGGGTGACCAGAAAAACATTACGGTTGCAGATGTTCGCGAAGTGATTGCGGACCAATCGTCTTCCAGCTCCGACGACGTTTGCTATTATACCGCGGGCGGGTACAGCGACAAATCGCAGGCCGCTTTTCAAAGGTTATTAAACGAAGGGGACGAACCGATTTCGGTGGTGCGGAGTTTGACTTATCATTTTAATAAAATTCTTACATGTCTGGCCTGGATGGAAAAAGGGGAAACGCCGGAAAAAGCTATGCAGAAGCTGATGCCCCGGATAATTTTTTTCAGGGAATCGAGTTTCAGGCGGCAGTTAAGCCTGTGGAACAAAGACAGGGTTTTTTCGGTGTTGGAGCTGTTGTATAAGTGTGAACGCGATTGCAAGACAACCAATATGCCGGTTCCGGAAATTGTCAGCTATACGTTAATGCAGATTTCTTCGGCCGCGGCCCGGGCCGGAAGAGGAGTATAAAAAAGCCTGCTTGTGAAAAGCAGGCTTTTTTGTGAGTTTGTTAGTTCATTTTGTGATTAAAGGCTTCTCTCAGCGAGCAGGCCGGAACGAAAACCATAGCCAGGGCCGAAAGACCAATCAGAACGTAAGTAATACGGCTCAGCGGAGTCATCGGGCCGAACAAGAAAGCTACCAAATCAAAGTTGAAAGCACCGACCAAACCCCAGTTTAAACCGCCGATAATGGTAAGGATTAGGGCTAAATTTCTCCAAAACATTTTTTTACTCCTCTTAATTAATTTTATTTGCCGTTTAGGGCAAAAAATTTGTTGCCAGCAGATATGCTGTATATTGCCTTTTCATTTTAAGCGGGGAGGTGACTTGTGTTTTGCCGCCTGAAAATGAAAAACAATTTTCGCTTTTAAAAATCGAACAGTTATGATATATGGAGGCTAAATGAAATTTCAACGGAGACAGGCCGAGAATATGTATAGCGATAAGTTTAATAAGTTTATTGAAATGTGGCGGCAGGAATATGCAATTGAGCGGACTATAGACGAGAAAGTCTGCATCGACAAAGACGGCAATCCAATTCCCTGGTATACATATCCGGCAATTGAATATTTGTCGCAATTTGATTACGGAGATAAAAAGGTTTTTGAGTTTGGTTGCGGCAATTCTTCCTTATTTTGGGCGGTGCGGGCACAAGAGGTAATCAGTATTGAGGATAATCCGTCCTGGTTTGAAAAATGGCAAAAAGAGTTTCATGTGCCGAACCTGGATGTTCGCTGGAGAGATGAAGGCGAAATTTACGAGCAGGCGATATTTGAGCAGGAAGATTGTTTTGACGTTATTGTGGTTGACGGCAAGAGGCGTGCAGAATGTGCGGCAGCGGCGGTACGAAAGGTTGCCGCAGGGGGTATGATTATTCTTGACGACAGTGATCGTATCAATACCAGTCAGGAATATGTCCGCGCCGTGGCAGCTTTGCGGCAGGCTGATTTGATTCAGGTTGATTTCTACGGTTTTTGCCCGATGAACAATTATACGAAAACGACGTCTTTGTTTTTGACACGCAGCTTTAACTTTGAATCCTTGTATAAGGTTCAGCCGATTAACGGCATCGGAAATTTATGGTCGATGGGGCGCAAGAATCGTAAAGAATTTTTCAAGAAACAAATGTAGAAAAGCCCCGGGATGTTAAGTCCCGGGGATTTGATTTAGAAGGCAATGACACAACGAACCGGCCTACTATAAGTCTCACTGTCGTAGTGGTAGTACACATCGCCGTCGGACGGTCTGACGAGCCAAGCTTCGCCGTAGCTGTTCTCGGATGAAGACCAATAATAAGTACTACGCGGAATTTGAGTTTTGGACAATTTCTGCAAACCAGAGTTAATTGCATCGTAGCTGAAACTCATTGAATATAATTCGCCTGCTGCCGGCAAATACCAGCCGCTCGAGCCTTTACCGTTCGATACCGCTGAAAACGTACTACAATACTCCGCTGCCGGATAACTATTGCCACTACTCTTACTATAATTTACCAGACACACCGTATTATTTCTTCCGTTCATATCTGTTATCGCCATTGATAAATTGGCTTCGACTATGCAGGGAACATTGCCAAATATGTATGTCCAGTTTTTTGAAACCTCTGTCAGCGAAACCGCAAATCCGGTGCTGCCGTTTACATAGGCCACAACACCAATCGGCGTCTTGCTGGCTATCACGCTGTCTGATATCGTACCGTCTGAATACAATATCGCTCCGGGCGCCGCTGCGCTCATATTTCCGCCTCCCTGCGGACAATAGAGCTTGCTCTGGTCAAACGGACATTTTAACG
>ERZ827156.815-NODE-815-length-41577-cov-12.934878_pt1 | contig 41577 bp, 42 predicted proteins | sample MGYA00519919_ERZ827156 | MGnify/ENA primary metagenome ERZ827156 (study PRJEB31778, sample SAMEA3449269) | human gut metagenome | biome: human gut; feature: human-associated habitat; material: faeces | place: United Kingdom | collected 2010/2012 ... | reverse complement strand
TCCTCAAGAAGCTGAAAGGTGTTTCTGCCGTTCAGACGCTTTCACGCCTGAACCGAATCTGCCCGCCGTTCGAGAAGAAGACCTTCGTGCTGGACTTTGTGAATACATACGAGGACATCAAGGCGGCGTTCGCACCGTATTATACGACCACCTTGCTTTCCACCTCCGTAACGCCGACGGCAATCTACGATTTGGAGGCCCAGATCGATGCGTATACTATTCTTGACCCTGATGATAGTGAAAAAGCCAACGAACTGCTCTACAAGGGGAATATCTCCTCCAAGGATAAGCAGAAGCTGACTTTCTACTTCAAGCGGGCAAAAAATAGGATTGAGCAATACGAGCTTATCAAGCAACACGAGATTGTGTCCATGATGCGCCATTTTGTCCGATTTTATGAGTTTCTGCTGCAGGTGTCCTGTTTCGAGGATACCGATCTGCATAAAAAGTACAACTTCATCACTTATCTGCTGGCGTATATCAATATCAAGCATCCGGGCGGCGGATATAATCTGGACGGTAAAATCAAGGCTACCAATTTTGTTCAGAAAAAGGCGGAGGAACATACGACTCCAAACCTTGTCGCACAGCCTGTGGTAAAGCTACCGACAGCCGAGAGCTTCGGCCTGACCGAGGCGAAAGAAGAACGGCTTTCCCAGATTATTGCGGAAATCAACAGCCGCACAGGAAAAGCCTATGATAACGATGTGGCGGTCAAGGCTATGCTGCAGATCCGGGATATTCTGCTGAAGTCCGACAAACTGAAAACCAGCGCACGGAACAATACCGTCAAGGATTTTGAGTTTTCGTATTTCGATGACATTGACGATGCGCTGATTGAGGGGTTGGAGCAGAACCAGGATTTCTTCTCGCTTCTTCTCGGCAACGATGAGATCAAGCGACAGGTTCTTGGTATCTTTACAGACGAGATTTATAAAAGCCTGAGAGAGGCATAAAAGGGGGGATATTATGTTTGACCAATTTCGATTGAAAGAAGTATTGGCACAGTACAAACAAAACTTTGTCGCCTCACAGTGGGGTAACGAAAAATACAAATGGGAAGCTGTGAAGTGGTTTCAAGACAATTGGGACGTGAATGCTCAGAATTTCCCTGAAATGCTGAGTCGCTCCCTTGATAAGACCTTTAATCTGCTGGCATCCAACAACAATTTTCCCAAGGGTATGATTGTAGGCTTTGCCAAGGCCGCTCCGGAAGAGGTCCGGGCAATGTTTATTGCCTTGTTCGATGAAAGTAAGGATGTGTTTGAGCGCATGAATGCGTTCAAATTGCAGTCCTCTATCCTATTGGAGAAATACGGAAATGGCGCCGCTCAGCACTACCAATACGAGAATGCAATCAGCACATACCTGTGGCTCCGCTATCCGGATAAGTATTACATCTATAAGTTTGGTGAGGTTAAAGCCGTCGCAAATGAGCTTGAAGCAGATTACCACTTCAAAAAAGGTGCTTACGCAGACAATATCCGCAACTTCCTGCGGCTCTATGATGAGATCAGTCTTGCCCTCAAAGAGGACACCGAACTGGTGAACCTGTTCCAGTCGCAGTTGACCGATACCTGCTATCTTGATCCGGAACTGAAGACGCTGACCATCGATGTCGGTTTCTACATCAGCCGGTATTACTCTCAGAAGGATGCTGCTCCTGATACTACCAGCTGGTATGGCGCAGACTTTGATCCCGGTCTCTCTGTTGAGGATTGGAGCAAGCTGCTGAAGGATGAAACCGTTTTTACGACGGGTGCGCTGGAAATCATGAAGCGCATGAAGGATTATGGCGGCATGGCTTCCTGCACTCAGCTTGCTGTGAAATACGGCGAGACAAAGAACTTCTATAATTCTGGCTCTGTAGCGTTGGCAAGAAGAGTTTGTGAGTCCACCAGCATCACGCCGAACACCAGAGATGATGGTTCCACTCAGTGGTGGACGGTTCTCTATACGGGTCGTGATGCAGAAAAAGACGAGGATGGCAGCTTTGTATGGAAACTGAGAGACGAGCTTTCTGCTGCGCTCGACAAGACAGACCTCAGCGGTATCGAACTGTATGTCACAGCGGCTCCAGGTGAGCAGGATTGTGGTTATTGGTGGTTGAATGCCAATCCGAAGATCTGGAGCTTTGCAGACATCGCTGTTGGAGAGGTTCAGTCCTACACACTCTACAATGAAAACGGCAACAAACGCCGTATCTTTCAGAACTTCCTAGATGCGAAAGCCGGTGACATGATTATCGGCTACGAGTCTAATCCAGTAAAGCAGATCGTTGCCATCGGTCGTGTCAGCGCAGAGCAAGACGGCGAGAAGCTGTTCTTTGAAAAGGTCGAAGGCCTGACTTCGCCGATTGATTATGCAACCTTGAGAGGATGCCCGGAGCTGGAGCGTATGGAGTATTTCCAGAATCCGCAAGGCAGCCTGTTCAAGCTCACCAGAGGCGAGTTTGACTTCATCCTCGATATGATTCGTGATGAGAATCCGGTAGCGCAGGAAGCCTCCATTGACGCTTATACAAAGAGCGACTTCCTTGATGAAGTGTATATGACCGAAAAACGCTACGAGAACCTTGTGGCCGTTCTTCGCAACAAGAAGAACATCATTCTGCAGGGTGCTCCCGGCGTTGGCAAGACTTTCGCCGCCAGACGTTTGGCGTGGTCCATGATGGGTGAAAAGGATGATAGCCGCATCGAGTTCGTCCAGTTCCACCAGAATTACTCCTATGAGGATTTCATGATGGGTTACAAGCCTGTAGAGGACGGTTTCGAACTGAAATACGGCATCTTTTATCGATTCTGTCAGAAAGCAGCCAATCAGCCGGACAAGGATTATTTCTTCATTATTGATGAAATCAACCGTGGCAACATGAGTAAAATCTTCGGTGAGTTACTGATGCTGATTGAGAGAGACTACAGAGGCACAAAAGCGACTCTCGCTTATAATGGTCTCTCTTTCTCCGTCCCCAAGAACCTCTACATCATCGGTATGATGAACACTGCGGACCGCAGCCTTGCCATGATTGATTATGCGCTTCGTCGCCGCTTCAGCTTCTTTGAAGTGGAACCGGGATTCGATTCCGAGGGCTTCATCCATTACCAGAACAGCCTGAACAACGAGACGCTGAATGAACTCGTAAATAAGGTGAAAGACTTGAACCGTGAAATCTCTCTTGATAAATCGTTGGGTAAGGGCTTCTGCATCGGCCACAGCTATTTCTGCGGCAGGGATATTTGCACCGAGGAGTGGCTGCACTCCATCGTTGACTACGACATTCTTCCGATGCTTAGTGAATACTGGTTCGATGACGCCAACAAGCTCCAGCGTTGGAAAAACATTCTGCAAGGTGTGTTTCAATGATTAAGGATAAGAGCATCTTCATAAAAAACATATACTATATGCTTTCGTATGCCTTCACGTCGCTGAATCAAGGCGGATATGAGGATGTTGCTACCGAAGAGTTTGAGAACATCCATAACCTCTTCGCTGCGATTCTGGCGAAGGGCATCAGCAGACAATTGAAGCAGGGGCTGTACCGGGAGTACTTGAACCACAAAGAGGATGTTGCGGTAGTCCGTGGCAAGATCGATATGCCGGGGACTATTCAGAACCGCCTTGCCAGAAAGCGGGTGTTGACCTGCGAGTACGACGAGCTTTCCGAGAACAATCTCCTGAATCAGATACTGAAAACGACCGTTATGCTTTTGCTCCGGCACACGAGGGTGGATCAGGAGTACAAAAGCGAGCTGAAAAAGGAAATGCTGTTCTTCTCGAATGTTGACGCAATCGATCCCACAATGATCCGCTGGTCAGCCATTCGGTTTCAGAGGAACAATAATACCTATCGTATGCTCATTAGCCTGTGCCAGTTGATTCTCGAAGGGATGCTGTTGACCACGGACTCTGGCGAATACCGGCTGGCTTCTTTCATCGACGAACAGCGCATGAACCGACTGTATGAAAAGTTCATACTGGAGTATTACGCAAAGGAATGTCCGCAGGTGACGGCGACGGCCTCTCAGATCCAATGGGCGTTGGACGATGGTATCGGAACTATGCTCCCGGTTATGCAAAGCGACATTATGCTGACTAGAGATAACGAGGTTCTTATCATTGATGCCAAGTACTATACACACACCACGCAAGCACAGTACGATGTGCACACCCTTCATTCCAGCAATCTGTATCAGATTTTCACTTATGTAAAGAACAAAGATGCAGAATTCGGCACTAAACCGCATCGGGTGTCCGGGATGCTCCTATATGCTGCAACTGACGAAGTAATTCAACCAGATAATATATACCAGATGAGCGGCAATAAGGTCAGCGTAAAAACTCTTGATTTAAATCAAGGCTTCTCAGAAATTGCCAAAAAGCTGAACGCAATTGTTGCAGAGAATTTTGAGTGCGGCTAATAAAGTGTATGATAAAATTGTATTACAATTCTTCTATATGTAAAATGCTAACATTTGCCATAGCATTATGTAATTATCTCAATTCCACCCTCAAATGTAATTTTCATGACTTCATCTCCTGCTTGGACATATTCCCCTATACGCACCCACAAAAGCAAACGCTCCATCAAACCGCAAAACCACCGCAGACATTGTTTGCAACAGCTCGTGCCACGTTGAGTGCGTGGTTTCGATGTCAAGGAAAGAAACACAGAATATTCAGTAAATGATCTGGAGGAATTTATAATGTTAGTAAAAGAATGGATAAGAGAATCACGCGATATAAGGAAGCAGGACGTCAGAGAAACTACATACACATCAGCCGTCGTCAATCACGAGAAGCTGTTTCAGATACAGACTTATGGTCTTGATGGAAGCGCCGGAAGTGCAAAGCAGACGATACAGTTTAACAAGGAGCAGGCAGCAGAATTAGTCGAAATCCTGAAAAGAGAATTTGATTTGTAAGTTTTTGTAAGTTGTTATGTATTTTCCCGCATGTATCAATAATGTAAAATAACGCTTGAAAATCTCGCCAAAAGCTGATATAATACTATATATAATTCCATCGACCAAGGAGATAATTTATGCCAAAATATAACTGCGACTACGTTAAGACTCCCCCTATGGGATGGAACAGCTGGGACTGCTACGGCGCCGCCGTAAACGAAGCGACGATCCGTGCAAACGCTGATTTCATGGCAAAGCACCTGAAACAATTCGGCTGGGAATATATCGTCGTTGACATTCAGTGGAGCAACCCAATTGCCAGGAACCACGAATATCAGCCGTTCACAGAACTCTGCATGGACGAGTATTCTAGGCTGGTCCCGGCTGTGGAACGCTTCCCTTCTGCCGAGGGTGGAAAGGGCTTCGCGCCGCTGGCTGAATACGTTCACTCGCTGGGGCTGAAGTTCGGCATTCACATCATGCGCGGAATTCCCCGTCAGGCCGTGCACCGCAACACCGCGATAAAGGGTACTTCCAGAACTGCCCGCGAGATAGCCAAAACTGCCAGCATATGCCAGTGGAACACAGACATGTACGGCGTGGACCCCGAAAAAGAGGGCGCTCGCGAATACTACGACAGCATTTTCGAGCTTTACAGTTCCTGGGGCGTTGACTTTATCAAGGTTGACGACATCTGCCGCGAGTTACCACATGAGGAAAGCGAACTCGTTATGCTCAGCGAAGCGCTGCATTCCTGCGGGCGCGATATGGTGCTGAGCCTTTCCCCTGGCGCTGCGCTTCCTGAAAAGGCTGAGCTGTACAAGGAAGTCAGCAACATGTGGCGCATCACCGACGACTTCTGGGATAACTGGCCGCAGCTGCTTGATATGTTCAGCCGCGCGCAGACATGGTGCATTCACGCGGGCGCGGGCCACTTCCCGGACGCGGACATGCTTCCGATAGGCGCTATTCTGCAGGATTACGGCCCCGATGGGTGGACTAAGTTCACGCAGGACGAACAGATGACCATGATGAGCCTGTGGTGCATGATGCGTTCCCCGCTGATGATCGGCGGTGAGATGACAAAGTTTGATGAATTCACCATGAGCCTGCTCACAAACAGCGATATCATCAGCTGCCTTAACAGCACGCATTCCGCGCACCCGCTGTTCAGGAAAACCGTTGACGGCAACGAACAGATAGCGTGGTTCACCACGCATGAGGACGGAAAGACGTTCTACGCGGCTCTGTTCAACTGCGGAGAAAGCGAGTGCGAAATAACCGCTGAGCTCCCTGTGACATGCAGTCTTTCCGCGCATGAAGTCTGGACTGGCGCCGACAGCAAAATCAGCGGAACGCTCACTGCTTCCGTAAAACCGCATGGCGTCGCAATGTTCAGGCTGACGCGCATTTGAGGTAACAGAATTGAGTAACATCACCTACGAATATATCCGTCGCAACAAAGATATACAGACATACATCAACTACGCCGACGCAGCGCTCAGCACCATCGGATACACTGAGCATTCCAACGCGCATGTGGAGCGCGCCGCGGCGTCGGCATACATGATACTTACCACGCTGGGCTACGAGCAGCGCACCTGCGAACTCGCTGAAATTGCCGCATACATGCACGACATCGGCAACGTGATAAACCGCATAGACCACGCCCAGAGCGGCGCGGTAATGGCTTTCCGTCTGCTGGACAACCTCGGCATGCCGGCAAACGAGATATCGCTCATAGTTTCCGCTATCGGCAACCACGACGAGGGCACTGCATCCCCAGTGACCCCTATCGCCGCTGCGCTCATAATCGCCGACAAATCCGATGTCAGGCGCTCCAGGGTGCGCTCTGCGGACGGCGCATTCGTGCCTACCACGGAAAATCTCGCAAAGGATATACACGACCGCGTGAATTACGCAGTTGAAAAGTCCTCGCTGTACTTCTCCGAGGACAAGAAGGAAATAATCCTCGACCTCGCCATCGACCAGAAAATATCTTCTATTATGGAATATTTTGAGATATTCCTCGACAGAATGAAGCTTTGTCGTCGCGCTGCGGAATTCCTTGGGGTTCAGTTCCGGCTCAAGATAAACGACGCTATTCTTCTCTGACAGAATTTAGCTAAGCCTAACCATGCATTTTACTGATATATTGCCGGATTTCGGGAGTTATTCCACAACATTTTTTAAAATTTCGTCGAAATTTTAAAAAAGCACTTGAAATTCCGGCAATTATATAGTAAAATATAATTAGGTTGTTTTGCGTACTTTATTGTTCGCAGAAATTAAGTAAAAAGGGGATCAGAAAATGCTGGGTGTAATTTCATGTCACAGCTATCATAATGCAAATGCGGCTTCTTTTTACAGAATAAGTGCAACCATAACACAATTGTGACTTTTTAGCTGTATTCCGCATACAGCTAATTTTTATTTTCAGGAGGAAGATACATGTCAGATCAGAAAAAAGTCGGCATAGTAATGGGCAGCGACAGCGACTTCCCTGTTGTACGCAAGGCTGCCGAAGCTCTGAAGGAATTCGGCATTCCGTTCGAGATGAGAGTGCTCTCCGCGCACCGTTCCCCGAAGGAAGTCGCTGAGTTCGCGCAGAACGCACGCGCAAACGGCTTCGGCGTTATCATCGCGGCTGCGGGCATGGCTGCGCATCTCGCAGGCGCTGTCGCAGGAAACACTACCCTGCCGGTCATCGCTATCCCTGTAAAGGCAAAGGCGCTCGAGGGCGTTGACGCGCTGCTCAGCTCCGTTATGATGCCTCCGGGAGTTCCCGTGGCTACAGTGGGCATCGACGCTGCCGCAAACGCAGGCTATCTCGCAGCTGAGATACTTTCGGTCAACGACGCTGAACTGGCAGACAAGCTGCTTGCATTCAAGAAGAAGCAGAACGAGAAAAACCTCGCCGCAGACGCAAAAATGCAGGAAATGGTAAAAGAGATCTGAGACGCCCAAAAAATTCCGTTAAAAACCGCCCCTGCCACAGGCAGGGAGAAACATACAAAACAACAAGGAGATAAGACAATGAGCTACACAAAGGCAGAACAGCTTTACGAAGGCAAGGCAAAGAAGGTTTTCGCATGCGCTGAGAACCCTGATTATGTTATCGTATCCTATAAGGACGACGCGACCGCATTCAACGGTCTTAAGAAGGGTCAGATCCATGGCAAGGGCGTCATCAACAACAAGATGACAAACTACATGTTCGGTCTGCTCGAAAAGGAAGGCATTCCTACCCACCTCATCGAAGAGATCAACGACCGCGAAACAGTCGTTAAGAAGGTAGAGATCGTTCCGCTGGAAGTTATCGTAAGAAATGTTGCAGCAGGCAGCTTCTCCAAGAAGCTCGGCATCGCTGAGGGTACTCCCCTGAAGGCTCCCACACTGGAATTCAGCTACAAGAACGACGACCTCGGCGACCCGTTCATCAACAGCTACTACGCTCTCGGTCTGGGTCTTGCTACACAGGAGGAGATCGACACCATTTCCAAGTACGCTTTCGCTGTAAACAAGTTCATGCTTGATTACTTCAAGAAGCTCAACATTGATCTCATCGACTTCAAGATCGAGTTCGGCCGCTTCCACGGTCAGATAATCCTCGCTGACGAGATCTCGCCGGATACCTGCCGCTTCTGGGATTCCACTACCCACGAGAAGCTCGACAAGGATCGCTTCCGCAGAGATATGGGCGGCGTAGAGGACGCTTATCAGGAGATAATGCGCCGTATCTTCGGCAAGTGATCGGATGATCTGATTTAACAAACAAGGGATCGGGATATTACGTGACATTCCGGAGCAGGCATTTCCCTGCCCCGGATTAGTCAGTAAATACAGACAGAGAAAAGGCGGTATAACTTTATATGGGTGGTTTTTTCGGAGCAGCAACTGAACACAGCTGCATCAGCGATGTTTTCTTCGGCACGGACTATCATTCCCACCTCGGCACAAGGCGCGGCGGCATGACTGCTTATTCCGCTGAAAAGGGCTTTCAGAGGAGTATTCACAGCATTGAGAATTCGCCGTTCCGCACCAAGTTCGAGAACGACGTCGAGAACATGGAAGGCAACCTCTGCATCGGCACCATCAGCGACACAGACCCGCAGCCTATCCTGCTGAAATCCAGGCTGGGAACATACGCTGTATGCAACATCGGTATCATCAACAACGACGAGGAGCTCTGCAACGAACTCCTCAGCAACTCCAATGCAAGCTTTGAAACAATGAGCAGCGGAAAGGTGAACTCTTCCTCGCTGGTCGGCGCTCTCATCGCGCAGAAGGACAACATTGTTGACGGTATCCGTTACGCCCAGGAACGTATTAAAGGCACCTTGTCGCTGCTGATACTCACAGAGGACGGAATAATAGCTGCCCGCGACAAGGACGGCAGGCTTCCTATTATAATAGGACGTCGCGACGATGGTTACTGCGTTTCTTTTGAGAGCTTCGCGTTCCAGAAGCTGGGATACGATATCTACCGCGAAATGCTCCCCGGTGAGATCGTAAAGATCACATCAAAGCGCGCGGAAGTACTCAGCGACGGTGTTCAGAAGAACCTCAGGATATGCACGTTCCTGTGGACTTACTACGGCTATCCGAACTCCGTTTACGAGGGCGTTACGGTCGAAACCATGCGCACCAGAAACGGTGAGATAATGGCAGAACACGATATCGAAAACGGCACCCTGCCCGATGTTGACTTCATCTGCGGCGTTCCGGACTCCGGAGTTCCGCATGCGATAGGTTACGCAAACCGCAGCGGTATCCCGTTTGCACGCCCGTTTATAAAGTATACCCCCACCTGGCCGCGCAGCTTTATGCCGCAGAGCCAGTCCATGAGAAACAAGGTTGCAAAGATGAAGCTTATCCCCGTGCATGAACTCATCGAGGGGAAAAAGCTCCTGTTCGTAGACGACAGCATTGTAAGAGGAACACAGATGCGTGAAACGGTCGAGTTCCTGTACGCGAACGGCGCCAAGGAAGTGCATATGCGCTCCGCATGTCCGCCTATCATGTACGGGTGCAAGTACCTGAACTTCTCGCGCAGCACCTCCGAGCTTGACCTCATCGCGCGCCGCATTATCCACGAATTCGAGGGTGAAGAGGGCGTGAAGTACATCAACGAATACAGCGACACGAACACAGAACGCGGCAAGCGCCTCAGGGCAGAGATATGCCGCCGCCTGAAGCTCACATCGCTGGAATTCCAGTCGCTCGAGGGCACCGTAAAGGCTGTCGGACTTCCGGAAAGCGGGCTTTGCAGCTACTGCTGGAACGGAAAGGAATGATATACTTTGTCAGGTAATATCCACGAGGAATGCGGCGTATTCGGCATTTACTGCAATGCGCCGTCCGATGTTGCGCACTCGGCTTATTTCGGTCTGTATGCGCTGCAGCACAGGGGCCAGGAAAGCTGCGGTATCGTTGTGAACGACCGCGGAGTTTTCAAGACCCACAAGGGACTCGGTCTGGTGAACGAGGTTTTCAATGAACGCGTTCTGTCGGAATTCAGTCAGGGCAGGATAGCCGTAGGGCATGTGCGCTACTCCACCACGGGTAACGTTAATACCGCAAACTGCCAGCCCATGACTGTACGCCACGTAAAGGGCGCACTCGCCATCGCGCACAACGGAAATCTCATAAACGCGCTTGAACTGCGCAAGCAGTACGAACTTAAGGGCGCGATATTCCACAGCACCAGCGATACCGAGGTCATTTCCTACGCAATTACCGAAGCACGCCTTGAGACAGGTTCCATTCAGGAAGCCGTTGAAAAGGCGATGTATAAGATAAAAGGGGCTTATTCACTTGTGATCATGTCCCCGAAAAAGCTCATCGCGGCAAGGGACCCGCAGGGTTTCCGTCCGCTTTGCCTGGGTAAATTACCGGACGACGCAGGGTACGTTTTCTCTTCTGAAAGCTGCGCCCTGGACAGCATCGGCGCTGAATTCGTCCGCGATGTCGAGCCGGGCGAGATAGTCGTCATCGACGAAAGCGGCGTGCAGAGCATACGCACCCACTGCGGGCAGAAAAGCTCCATGTGCGTGTTCGAGTTCATATATTTCGCGCGTCCTGATTCTGTTATTGAAGGAGCAAGCGTGCATCGTGCCAGACTTCGCGCCGGGCATTACCTCGCGCTGGAACACCCCGTACAGGCTGACGTTGTTATCGGCTGTCCTGACAGCGGACTTGACGCGGCTCTCGGCTTCGCACAGCAGAGCGGTATTCCCTACGGCGTCGGCTTCGTAAAGAACCGCTACATCGGCAGGACGTTCATTCAGCCGACCCAGGGCATGCGCGAGAATTCTGTCAAGATCAAGCTGAACGCAGTCAGTGAAACGGTAAAGGGCAAGCGCGTCGTTCTTATCGACGACAGCATCGTGCGCGGAACAACTTCCGCAAAGGTCGTGAAGCTTCTCAGACACGCCGGTGCAACGGAAATACACATGCGCATCTCCTCTCCGCCGTTTATCAGCGAATGTTTCTTCGGCACTGATATCGACAGCAAGGAGAACCTCATCGCAAACAAGCATTCCGTTGAAGAAATCGCGAAGATCATCGGCGTTGATTCACTGGGCTTCCTCAGCACGGACAGCGTTGTAAAGATCGCTGAGAATGCCGGCTGCGGGTTCTGCACGGGCTGCTTCACCGGGAAATATCCCATCGACGTACCCAACGAAATACCCAAGGACAAGTTTGAAATGAAGTTCGACGAATGAGCCGTGCGCCGTTCGGAGAGCTTATCACAATAAAAAAATTAAGGCTGCTCCGTACACGCGGCGCTCCTTAGAGAAAGGGCAGAAAAATGAAAAGTTACAGCGAAAGCTATAAGGCAGCAGGCGTTGACGTAACTGCTGGTTACGAGTCCGTAAAGCTCATGAAGGAGCATGTCGCAAGGACCAACACCCCCGGCTGCATTTCCGGAATTGGCGGCTTCGGCGGTCTGTTCATGCCTGACCTGACCGGAATGAAGGAACCGGTACTCGTCAGTGGCACCGACGGCGTTGGCACAAAGCTCAAGCTTGCCATGCTCATGAACAAGCATGATACTATCGGTATCGACGCGGTCGCAATGTGCGTGAACGACATCATCTGCTGCGGCGCAAAGCCCCTGTTCTTCCTGGATTACATAGCTATCGGAAAGGTAGTCCCTGAGAAGGTAGCGGAGATCGTAAAGGGCGTTGCAGACGGCTGCGTGATGGCAGGCTGCGCCCTCGTTGGCGGCGAAACTGCTGAACACCCCGGCATGATGGCAGAGGACGAATACGACATCGCAGGCTACAGCACCGGCATCGTTGACAAGAGCAAGATACTCGACCCCTCCACTGTAAAGGCCGGCGACGCCATCATCGGTATCGCTTCCAGCGGTGTGCATTCCAACGGCTTCTCGCTGGTAAGAAAGGTGTTCAACGTTAACGAGCAGAACCTCAAGACTTTCTATCCCGAGCTCGGTACTTCCCTCGGCGAAGCGCTGCTGGCTCCTACAAGAATATATGTAAAGCCTGTCCTGGAAGTTATCTCCAAGGTCGGCGTTAAATCCATCAGCCACATCACAGGCGGCGGTTTCTATGAGAATATTCCGCGCGCTCTGCCCGATGGTATTTCTGCTAAGATCAGCAAGAACAGCTACGATTTGCCTGCGATATTCAAGCTTCTGCAGAATACCGGCAATATCTCTGAACACGATATGTACAACACCTTCAACATGGGTATCGGCATGATGCTCGTCGTTGACAAGGCTGACGCTGCAAAGGCTGTTGAGATACTCAATGCAAACGGCGAAAAGGCATTCGTCATCGGTGAGACTGTTGCCAGCGACGAAGGCGTTATCATCGAATAATGTTTGGATTTTTCAAACGCAAGACCGCTGCTCCCTTCACCGGGGAGCAGTGCACGGTCGATATCTCCGAGAACGGAATTACCATAAACGGGATGAAGCTGGACGTACTTGTCCATCTGGACGCTGCCATTAAGCTGCTCGGAACTCCGCGCAGCACGAAATACAAAACCGACAGCGATTGCGAAGAGTTTCTTGAGGAAACGCATGGAAAAGGCGCGGTTTCCAACCGTGTGAACTACACATGGGACGAACTGGGCATCTATTGCTATACCATGAACGGAAAAGTGATACACTGCTTCGGCTTTATGTTCGCTAACGACCCGGAATTGGCGCTTAAACACGCCCCCGATAAGATGTTCAGGGGAACTCTCACGATCAATGGAGAACCATGGCAGCAGGCAATAAAGCGCGGTGAGAACTGTGATATTATACGGGTGCTCCCGCTTGGCGTTTATTCAGTCACGGCTGAATATTCTGACCCGTTCGGTGGTGAAGACCCCGACGACGGAGGCTACAACTGCGTAGAAGTTCAGCTTGCGGAATAGCGTTCGCGCAGGACAGGAGGAACAATATGAAAAACATCGTAGTGCTTGTTTCAGGCGGAGGTACAAATCTGCAGGCGCTCATCGACGCTGAAAAGCGCGGGGAGATACACGGCGGCAGGATAACCTGCGTCATCGCAAGCAAGCCGGACGCATACGCGCTGGAGCGCGCCGCAAACAACGGCATAAAGACCCGCGTGCTCACCCGTCGCGACTATGCAGACGTGAAAAGCTACAGCAAGGCAATGCGTGACGCACTTGTTGAGGAAAAGGCAGACCTCGTGGTTTATGCGGGGTTCATGACCATTCTTGACGAGCAGGTGTGCGACGCATTTCCGAACAAGATGATCAACATTCACCCGGCGCTTATTCCGAGCTTCTGCGGCAAGGGATTTTACGGGCTGCATGTTCATGAAGCAGCTCTGGCAAAGGGTGTAAAGGTTTCCGGCGCTACGGTGCATTTCGTCACCGCGGACTGCGACGCAGGTCCTATAATCCTCCAGAAAGCTGTCGAAGTCAAGAACGGCGACACGCCGGAAACACTCCAGAAACGCATCATGGAAGAAGCCGAATGGAAGCTGCTACCGAAAGCTGTTTCGCTGTTCTGCGAGGATAAGATAAAGGTTAGAAACGGCGTCACCGAGGTACTGGAATGAACGAGAACAGGTTCACGGGAAAAGCCGGATATTATGCGAAATTCCGTCCCTCCTACCCTGCTGCGGTGGTTGACAGGCTCTATGAACTTACGCATGCCGAGAATGTCGCCGACATCGGCGCAGGCACTGGTAAATTCACCGAAAAGCTTATCACAAAGCCGTGGCGCGTTACAGCAGTCGAACCAAACGCCGACATGTGCCGCGAACTCCTGAAATGCGTGGGCGGCAAGGCTGAGATAGTCACTGCTTCCGCAGAGGACACGGGGCTGCCGGAGCATTCATTCGGGCTTATCACGGCAGCGCAGGCGTTCCACTGGTTCGACGAGAACAAGTTCAGGGAAGAATGCAAGCGCCTGCTTACACCGGACGGCAGGGTCGCTATAGTGTTCAACAGCCGAATGAACGGCGCTATCAGCGCGCCGCGCGACGAGATATTCCGCAGGTACTGCCCGGAATTCAACGAGAACCGCGGTCACATGGGCATTCGCTCCGAGGCTGACGGGGACTTGTTCCTGAGAAACGAGTACTTCTCTTCGGTGGAGGTTTTCCAGATGGAAACGCCGGTGATGATGACAAGGGAAGAGTTCATCGGGAATTCGCTCTCAAAGTCCTACTCGCTGATTGAAACTGACCCGAACTACAAGGCGTTCGTCACCGAACTGCGCGAACTGTTCGATAAATACCACAGATACGGCAAAGTGGCCGCAAGCTACACGACCACCTGCTATGCAGGAAAATTCTGAAAGGATATTACACATGAACTACATTGAGCTTGACAAGGAACTGAATTCCCTTGCATATCACGGCAGAGGAATAATCATCGGCAAGTCCCCGGACGGTAAGAAGGCAGTCACCGCTTACTTTATCATGGGCAGAAGCGAGAACAGCCGCAACCGCGTTTTCGTTGAGGATGGCGAAGGTATCCGCACCCAGGCGTTCGACCCCTCCAAGATGGTGGATCCGCACCTTATCATTTACGCTCCGGTACGTGTTCTCGGCAACAAGACCATCGTCACAAACGGCGACCAGACCGACACCATCTACGACCTGATGGACAAGCAGATGACTTTCGAGCAGTCCCTGCGCACCCGTGAATTTGAGGACGACAAGCCTAACTATACCCCCAGAATTTCCGGTATAATCCACCTGGAAAACGGCGCTATGAACTATGCAATGTCCATTCTGAAATCCGCTGACGGCGACGGAAGCTCCTGCCGCAGATATACCTATGCTTACAGCAATCCCATGGCAGGCAAGGGCAGCTTTATCCACACCTATGCAGGCGACGAGATAGAGCAGGACGGCGTGCGCAGACTTCCCAGCTTTGAGGGTGAACCGAAGAACGTTGTCATTCCTGATATGGACATCGACAAGCTGACCGACTACCTCTGGAGCAATCTTAACAAGGACAACAAGGTTTCTCTGTTCGTACGCTACATCGACCTGGAAACAGGCAAGTACGACAGCAGAATTGTAAATAAGAACGTATAAAAAGGAGATACTATGAAGGAATTCGAATTAAAGTACGGCTGCAACCCCAACCAGAAGCCCGCAAGGATCTTCATGGAAAACGGCGCTGACCTCCCCATCGAAGTTCTGAATGGTCGTCCCGGCTACATCAACTTCCTGGACGCATTCAACGGCTGGCAGCTCGTCAAGGAACTCAAGGCAGCCACCGGCTACCCTGCTGCGACAAGCTTCAAGCATGTTTCCCCGGCTGGCGCCGCTATCGGTCTCCCGCTGACTGACACTCTCGCAAAGATCTACTGGGTGGACGACCTCGGTGAGCTTTCCCCTCTCGCATGCGCTTACGCAAGAGCAAGAGGCGCTGACAGAATGAGCAGCTACGGCGATTTCATCGCACTCTCCGATGTCTGCGACGTTTCTACTGCAAGAATAATCCACAGAGAGGTTTCCGACGGCGTTATCGCCCCTGGTTACGAGCCTGAGGCTCTGGAGATACTCAAGAGCAAGAAAAAGGGCAACTATAATATAATCAAGATCAACCCTGACTATGTCCCCGAGCAGATCGAGCGCAAGCAGGTTTACGGCATCACCTTTGAGCAGGGCAGAAACGAACTCGTTATAAACGACGAACTGTTCGCGAATATCCCCACCGAAGCAAAGAATCTCCCTGAGAGCGCAAAGCACGACCTTGCCATCGCGCTCATCACTCTGAAGTACACGCAGTCCAACTCCGTCGCTTATGCATGCGGAGGTCAGGCTATCGGTATCGGCGCAGGTCAGCAGTCCCGTATCCACTGCACGCGTCTTGCAGGAACAAAGGCTGACAACTGGTACCTGCGCCAGTCCCCTCAGGTAATGGGCCTGCAGTTTGTTGACGGCATCAGACGCGCTGACCGCGACAACACCATCGACCTCTACATCGGCGACGATTATATGGACGTTCTCGCTGAGGGCGAGTGGCAGAAGTTCTTCAAGGTAAAGCCCGCTGTTTTCACCCGTGAAGAAAAGCGCGCATGGCTCGATACGATGAAGGGTGTTTCCCTTGGCTCTGACGCGTTCTTCCCGTTCGGCGACAACATTGAGAGAGCGCACAAGAGCGGCGTTCAGTACATTGCGCAGCCCGGTGGTTCTATCCGCGACGATAATGTTATTGAGGTCTGCAACAAATACGGCATTACAATGGCATTCACAGGCATTCGTCTGTTCCATCACTGATATACGGAGGTAATCATGTCCCACGAGTTAGTTCTCGTTCTCGACTTCGGCGGTCAGTACAATCAGCTTATCGCACGCCGCGTAAGAGAACACAAAATATACTGCGAGGTCAAGTCCTACAAGACCCCCATTGAAGAGATACGCGCGATGAACCCCAAGGGCATCATCTTCACAGGCGGTCCGAACAGCGTTTATCTCGAGAATTCCCCAAGAATGTCCAAGGAGATATTCGACCTGGGCGTTCCTGTTCTGGGTATCTGCTACGGCGTACAGTTCATGGCTTACGCCCTCGGTGGTGAAATAGGCACCGCTGTTGACAGTTCTCTGTCTGAATTCGGCAGAACTGAAACAGAGGTCGATACCACTTCCCTGCTGTTTAAGGATATCGACAAGACCACCGTTACATGGATGAGCCACAACGACTACATCAAGAAGCTCCCGGAAGGCTTCGAGGTTTGCGGTCACACTGCAAAGTGCCCCTACGCCGCTATCCAGAACGTTGAAAAGAAATTCTACGGTGTGCAGTTCCACCCCGAGGTAAATCACACTGAACGTGGTTTTGACATGCTGGGCAACTTCCTGTACAACGTCTGCGGCTGCCGCGGCGACTGGACAATGGAAAGCTACGCTGAAACCGCAATCAAGAATATCCGCGAGAAGGTCGGCGCCGGTAAGGCTCTGCTGGCTCTTTCCGGCGGTGTTGACAGTTCCGTTGCCTGCAAGCTGCTTGCAAAGGCTATCGGAAACCAGCTGACATGTATTTTCGTTGACCATGGTCTGATGAGAAAGAACGAGGGCGACGAGGTTGAGGCTGCTTTCGCTGACAGCGGCGTTAATTTCGTCCGCGTGAATGCCGGTGAGCGCTTCCTGGGCAAGCTTGCCGGGGTTACCGAGCCGGAAGCAAAGCGCAAGATAATCGGTGAGGAATTTATCCGCGTATTCGAGGAAGAAGCCAAAAAGATCGGCAAGGTGGATTATCTTGTTCAGGGTACTATTTACCCTGACGTTATCGAGTCCGGACTTGGCGACGCGGCAGTTATCAAGAGCCACCACAATGTCGGTGGTCTGCCTGACTACGTTGATTTCAAGGAGATAATCGAACCTCTGCGCCTCCTGTTCAAGGACGAGGTACGCGCTCTCGGAACCACCCTCGGTCTGGACGAGAAGCTCGTATGGCGCCAGCCGTTCCCGGGTCCCGGCCTTGCGATCAGAATTATCGGCGACATCACTCCTGAGAAGGTCGCTACCCTGCAGGACGCTGACGCTATCTTCCGCGAGGAGATCGCAAACGCGGGCCTTGACAGAAGCATCAATCAATACTTCGCAGTGCTGACCAACATGCGTTCCGTTGGCGTTATGGGCGACGGCAGAACCTACGATTACACGCTGGCTCTGCGCGGCGTTTCCACCAGCGACTTCATGACCGCTGACTTCTCGAGAATTCCTTACGACGTGCTGGAGAAGGTTTCCGTTCGTATCGTAAACGAGGTTAAGAACATTAATCGTATTGTTTATGACATTACAAGTAAACCTCCGGCTACAATAGAGTGGGAATAAAAATATTTACCCCGAAAATCCCTTGGTTATGCGGATTTTCGGGGTTTTATCTTGCTGTTGGCTACAAAATGGCTACATTTGAGCGATTTTTTTGTAGCCAACACGCTTGACTATCAGATGTCGTCAAGTCTTTTGGCTACCTCTGCTTGTTTGTTCGGATATAGATGACTGTAGGTATCCAGAGTTGTCTGAACTTTTTCGTGACCGAGCCTTTCGGCTATCAGAAGCGGTGAGAAACCCATTTCGATAAGTAACGAGGCGTGGCTATGCCGAATATCGTGTACTCGTATTCTCTTTACTCCAGCCGCCTTACTGCCCTTTTCAATTTCGTGGTAAAGGAAACTCTTTGTGTAAGGGAAAAGCCTGTCGTTCGGTTTCAGCCCGTAGCATTTCTCCATATACTCCCGTAAGCACTCGCAGAGCTTGTCGGGGATTGTAATGGTGCGAACGCTCTTGGGCGTTTTAGGAGTGGTTATAACATCACTCTTTTTGAGCCGCTGATAGCTCTTGTTAATGCGTATCTCTTTCTTATCAAGGTCAATATCGGCGGGCGAGAGCGCAAGCAGCTCTCCCTCTCGCATTCCCGTATAGTACAACGTCATAAACACCGTTCTGCTTTCGGGCTTATTATCGAAGTATTTGCTGTCGATAAACAGGCTGAACTCGTCCTTTGTCCAGAACTGCATTTCCTCGGCGTTCTTTTTGCCCATACTCCCTGCTTTATGGCAGGGATTTTCTTTTAGTCCGTAATACTTTACCGCATAGTTGAATATAGCGGTGAGCTGATTGTTGATTGACTTCAGATAGGTTTCCGAATAAGGCACGCCCTTTTCGTCACGATAGCTTTTCAGCTTATTCTGCCACCGTCTTACATCGGTAGGCTTTATCTCGTTCAGAGCTTTCTTCTCAAAATACGGCGTAATTTTGAGGTCAATCAGCCAGCGCTTGTTTGCAACCGTTGAGGGTTTCAGGCGTTTCTCCATATCCTCGAAATAGAGCTTTATAAAGTCCGCAAAGGTCATACCAACGCTGCCGCTCGCCTGCATAATAAATTCGTGTTCCCATTCAAGAGCCTCTCGCTTGGTATCAAAGCCGCGTTTCTTCTTGTGGATTACGTTTCCCGTCCAGTCCGTTATTCGAAGCTGGGACATCCACTTCCCTGTTTTACCGTCTTTTGTTACTGACATAAGCTGCTCCTTTCATCATTAGTCCTTTTGCTTTTTCAGTTCTGCTTCCATATACTCCTTTCTTTTCTTCATTCTTGTTTCAAAATCAAGCTCGACAGGCTCGTTCGTTTCAACCTGTGAACTTGAATAGTATGCAAGAGTTTCCGCTTTCCAACGAGAATAGTTTTCAAGGGACGAGAAATAAGTGCGGAAGTTCTCCTGTTCCTCTGCCCACCTCTCCAAGAACAAGCACAAATCAGCGTTGTATTTCGCATTCTGCTGTCCGTCGAATGATATAGAGCATTCCCACTTGCCGCCCTGCGACGGCTTCTGCACATTTATCTTGAAATCAACGTCCTGCACATTCTCAAGCATAAAGAGGAAGCTCATTATATCCGAAAGGCTGCCGATATGCTCTATTCCCGATTTATAGCCAAGTATTTCGGACGAGGATACGCCAAGCACTTCGGCAATATCGCTTATGACCGAAATGGCAACCTCAATTTCACCTTTCTCGTATTTCTGAACCGTGCGGAGCGACTTCCCGATTTTCTCGGCAAGCTCGCTTTGGTTCAAGCCTTTTTCTTTTCTGTATTTTCTTATGCGCTGTCCGATTTGAATATCTCTATCGTCCATACTGTATCACCTCGTTCACATTATATCACAAATAAATATGAATTTCAAGTACATATTTATAAATTTTTATAATTTCGAAAAACATATTGACAAATATAATCGGACGTATTATAATGATAATATGCATTATAAATGCATATTTAGTAGAAAGAGAGGTAAGATATATGCAAAAGCAGTACATAACAGCAGAAGAATTACAGACGATAATGGGTATAAGCCGAGGCAAGGCTTACGAGATTATACGCAGCTGCAATCAGGAACTCAAAGCGCAGGGTTTTATCACCATTGCAGGCAAACTCCCCGTAGCCTATATGGAAAAGAAGTATTACGGCTTCGATGTGAACGCTATAAAAGAGGGAGGAAACAATGGCTGAAAACGAAAAGACCGCCCCTAATTCATCTGTTGGCGCAGATGAGAGGCAGTCTTCCCAAAGTCTTAACACGAATATTATAGCACAACCGCCGCCGAAAATCAAGTGGCTGTCGGACGAAAACAAGATAAACGAGCCTTTGTTCTGCGAATACTTCTGTCAGAGCCGAGAGCTGCGGTGCACGGACGGAATATTTTACTCGGTTGACGGCGCTTTGAGCCAAGATGAAATTGCCGCCAAAATCTCCGAAATGCTCATTGAAAACGGCATTACCACGGGGATTGCCAAGCGGTCAAAGTCGCTGCTTGAAGCGCTGAAGCTATTCTGTCACAGCGCACCGATCAAGCCGAGCGAGGACGAGATTCACGTCCTGAACGGCGTTGTAAAGGTTGACGGCGACTGCGGCAGTCCGCCCACGTTCATACCCGAAAAGAGATTTTGCGTAAATCGGCTCAACGTCAGCTACGACTCCGAAATTTGGCGGCACGTTTACTATCCCGAACACTTTCAGACGTTCCTGTATCAGCTGCTTGACAGCGAAGACGTGCTTACGCTGCAAGAGTATCTCGGCTACTGCCTTATTCCGTCCACAAGGGCGCAGACCGCCATGTTCATAATCGGAAACGGCGGCGAGGGCAAGAGCCGTATCGGCGTTGCTATGAATGCGATATTTGGCTCGGCTATGCTGTCCGGAAACTTTCAGCGCGTGGAGGACGACAAGTTCTTCCGTTATAACCTCATAAACAAGCTGCTGATGAACGACGACGATATGCAGATGACCGCTCTAAAATCCACGGGCTACATCAAGAATATCATAACCGCAGAGATACCGATTGACGTTGAAGCAAAGGGCAAGCAGTCGCAGCAGGCACAGATTTACAGCCGTTTTCTGTGTTTCGGGAACGGCTCGCCGAAAGCCTTGTACGACAAATCGGACGGATTTGCCCGCCGCCTGCTTATCCTCACAACTAAACCCAAACCCGCCGACCGCAGGGACGACCCGTTCCTCGCGGATAAGTTCATAGTCGAAAAGGAAAAGATATTCTGCTGGATGCTGGACGGGCTGCGGCGGCTTAAAAAGAACAACTTCCGTTTTACGGTAAGCAAGAAAACAAGGGAGAACGTCGCCGAGGCGGTTGCGGAAAACTGCAATATCGTGGATTTCATCAAAGAAGCTGCTGTTTTCAGCGAGAGTTCCGCTGTCAGCTCCACTACGCTCCACCGTGTTTACACCGATTGGTGCGAGGATAACGGTCTGACAGCCCTGAAACGGGAAACTTTTATAAATTGGCTTAAATCCAACGCCGACAAATACAGTGTCAAATACTCCAACAACATCTACGAAAACGGAAAGCGCGTCCGAGGGTTTGAGCGAATTTCTCTTAATAGATGAATTTCGCGTACTGGCGTACATTTGGCTTTGCAATGCGGAATATCGGCAACAGCAACGTGTACAGAGGACGTACAAGGGCGTACAGAGTACAAGGTTGGTACGCTGCCGTACATCAGCTGAAAGCCTGTCAAACCGCTTGGTTATGCGGAGTGTACGCCTGTACACCTAAAGCGGCTCAATTTTCCTTATAGTTCTTTTCAGCTCTGCCATGATTTTAGTGGTACGGCGAATTTGTTGCAAAGCTGAAAAAAGAAAACGGGGTCACTGCTCGCCGCAGCACCCTGCCACTATCCGAGAGCCTTTCTAGCCAAATCGCCACATTTTCTTTTTTCAGATTTGGAGTTGGAGGCGTTGGTGCTAGATAAAAGCAAAGCCGCACTCGGTGTTGGGTGCGGCTGAATGTGAATATGTAAACTGCTCGACTTATGGGAATTGCGGGGTGACCCCGCGGGCAATTCGGCTAAATGAGCAATTACTGCAAGCGTTTTCACACGAAGGCAAGGTGCTCGACTTATGGGAAGAAAAATTGCGAATTAGTTTTCGAAGAAAAATACATCAGCAGGCGTTCCGTCTTCATAATCCACTTCTTTATTCGGATATCTTTCTACTAAACGATAATTCCCTTTTGTATATTCACTGATAACATTATTCCAGAAACATACAGAGCCGATATTGTGAGGATGCCGTTTCAGCTGCCATTTTCCGTGGTGCATATCAAATACACGAAAAACAGCTTCTTTGCCATATCCTTTTCTTCTATACTTGTTCATAATAAAAAATTCAGATAAACAAAAATCTGTTCTTTCATCAGGAACTTCCGGATAATCACTTACAAGAATAAATCCTGCCAGCTTATTATCGACCTTGATAAGGTACGGGAATCTGTTCACTTCCTCAAAATAACATTCCAGATATTCGTAGCCATATAAACCATCGTCATTCACATCTGTTTTTTCCCACTGAGAAAATTCATAAAGATATTTTTCAAGCAGATTCATAAGTGTGTTTTTATCACTTATTTTCGCTTCTGCAACAGTTAACATTAGTTTATTCACCTCAATATATTTCGATTTGTCGAGCAGATTATCAACACATCTTATTTATTATACCATAACCAACCAAAAAATTCAACACCTTTATCAGCCTTGCCCCTATCCGAGCGCTTTGCCGTTTGACCTGCAATTTTCTTTTTCAGTTTTGAAAAAAGCAACGATGTCGGTGCGTGAAAACAAGGCGGACAGAAAGCCAAACGGGGATTGCAAAGGGAACTCCCTTTGCCCCTCGGAGAGCGCCTTACCCTTGATGTTGATTGTAGCTTGCGGAAATCAATGTCAAGGGTATTATGGCGTTACTGTTGGCACAACAGTAAGAACACCACAGCGAAAGGAGATTTACCTATGAGCGAAAAACGTCTCTCTCATTGTCAGGGAAAGGGCAGCCTTACCCACAACAACCGTAAATTCAATGCCAAAAATGTGGACGACACCAGGACAAAGAACAATATAATTTTCACGCAGCAGCCTATTGAGGAAGCCTACGAACGCCTGTTCGGAGCTGCTGTCGAGCGTTACAATGCAAAGCAGAAGCGAGCCGACCGTAAAATCAAAACGAGCTATTTCCGTCACATTTTCAAGCGTGACATCTCGCAATCCGTCGTTACCGCCGCCGATAAACGCAAGAGCTTTTATGAAGATGTGGTTCAGATTGGAGATATGAAGAACACGGGAATTGGTACTCCCGACGCTGAAATCGCCACTGCTTGCTTGACCGAGTATATGCATGGCTTTCAGAAGCGTAATCCAAATTTCTATGTGTTCAATGCTGTTCTCCACCTTGACGAGGCTACTCCGCACTTGCATATCGACTACATACCTGTCGGACATTACAAGAGCGGTATTGATACCCGAAACGGAATTGCACAGGCTCTGAAAGAAATGGGTTACGGAAGCGGCAAGGAAACCATTGCCCGCTGGCGTGAAGCAGAGTGCAAAGTTCTGACGGAGATTTGTGTGCGGCACGGAATACAGATCGCTGCACCCGAAAAGTCCCGCGGCAGTTTGACTGTTGAGCAGTACAAGGAGTACGCAAAAGTCAAGGAGCAGGTCGAGGAGAAGAAAGAGGAAGTTGCTCGGCTTGATGAACAAGCTGCATACGCAGATAACCTGCTAAAACACCGCGAGGAGCTGAGAACACAGGTTGATGAAATAATCGACAGGTTGGAGGAGCAGTATCAGGAGAAGAATGCCGCCGTTGCTCAGTTGGACGAGCAGATTGAGGAAAAGTCCTCTGCCCTTACACAGACCGCCGCCGAGCTTGCAGATAAACAAAGCCTGCTTGAAACAAGCGCCGCAAAGGTCGCAAAGCTAAAATCTATCAGCGAGATTGAAACAGGAAAAACTATGTTCGGCGGAAAGGTTACGCTGTCCCGTGAGGACTATGGCACTCTGACCGATCTTGCAAGGAAACAGATAGCAGTCGAGAACAGGGAGAGCGAGCTGACGAGTGAAATCGCAAAGCTGAAAAAGGAGAACGAACAGGCAGCCGAACAGATAAACGCACAGAAACAAGAGATACTAAGGCTCTACCCGCTAAAAGAGGAGCTGCGCAAGGTGAAAAACGAGTTGAGCAGTCTTAAAGTGAAGTTTCAGAAAGTGATGGATTTCGTTGAGAGCATGAAGTTTACGCAGAAGTTGGAGGAATTTTTGAAGACGAAGAAAGCCGCTTTGAAACGGTAAGGTGGAAAATATTTGTTATTCACAGCTCAAAAACATATTGAAAAATCTCATTATATGTGCTATAATAAATATTGGATAGATAGACCCATGCTCTGAAAGGAGTACTCATGAATTACACAACTGTGAAACCATTTATTAAATGGGCAGGCGGAAAGAGCCAGCTGCTTAATGAAATTCGGGCAAAATACCCAGAAACAATAGATAAATACTGTGAACCCTTTGTTGGCGGCGGTGCGGTACTCCTTGATGTGCTTGCGAACTGCCACCCCAAGGAAGTGTTAATTAACGATATAAACGCTGAACTTATAGGCACTTATAAGCAAATCCGAGATAACATCGATGATGTTGTTGCTTTTCTCGCTGAACTTCAAAATCGGTTTTGGGAAAAAGACGACGTTGCCCGCAAAGAAATGTATATGACAAAACGGGAACGGTTTAACCAACTAATATCCGCTAATTCAACGGGCGTTGAAACAGCTGTCCTCTTTATTTTCCTAAATAAGACTTGCTTTAACGGGCTTTATAGAGTTAATGGAAAAGGTGCTTTCAATGTTCCGATAGGTTCATATAAAAAACCTCCTATCTGCGATGAAGAAAATCTTCGCAAGATATGCAATTTGTTAAAAAATGTAACCATACAATTTGGAGATTATTCCAAATGTAAGTCTTTTATTGACAGCCGGACTTTTGTATATATCGACCCTCCATACCGTCCTTTGACTGCAACTTCATCATTTACTTCATACACGGAAAATGGTTTTGGCGACAAGGAACAGATAGAACTTGGGAAGTTTGTTGACGAGATTTCAGCAAAGGGAGCAAAGGTAGTCGTAAGCAACTCCGACCCCAAGAACAGCGATGAAAGCGACAGTTTTTTTGATGACCTGTATTCAAGCTATACGATTATGCGTGTTTCTGCAAAGCGCATGATTAACAGCAAGGCTTCGGGCAGAGGAAATATCAACGAACTACTGATTTGTAATTGTTAAAGGAGAATGACAATGAGTATTTGCCAGAAAAATCATAGATATTTACCTGATTTCGATCTGCTCCCCGAAGCACAGGACAACGAAAACGGCGGTCGTCATATATGTGCTGGGTGTGCATATGAAGCAGGATTAAACGACGGTTTAGCAGGTGTTACACCTAAGGATGACCTATCATTTCTTCCAAATAGTCAGGCAGGAACTGTGCGGCACAAAAGCGCAAAAGCCGCATACGATGCAGGGTATGAACACGGAAGAAAAACAAGCACGTAATTTGTGAAAGGAATACGATATGCGCGACTTTAACTCATGGCTCTCAAAATTCCGAAGTAGCATTGCAAACTACCAATATTACATTGACTTTGACAAGGTGTATCGTAATGTCAACGATATAAAGGTAGAGCTTAATATTCTTAATTCTCTTATTGGTTCAACAAACATAGAGGACGATTTTAAGGATATCATTACCAAATACCCTGAGACATTGAAGTGTATTCCTATTCTGCTTGCAGTAAGGGCAAACGAGATCTACGCTATTGACGGCGACGGTGAATTTTTGTATGATTTCAAAAAGGTTAACTACTCTCCGGAACAGTATGCAGTATTTATGCGGAAAACGGGGTTGTTTGAACTGCTTGAAAACCATATAATTCATACGCTCGTTGATTATGTTACTGGTGTTGAAACTGGGTTGGACTCAAACGGTCGCAAAAATCGAGGCGGTCATTTGATGGAAGATTTGGTCGAGAGCTTCATCAATAAAGCAGGATTTGTTAGAGGCAAGACCTATTTCAAAGAGATGTATATTCACGAAATAACAGAACTGTGGGATATTGACCTCTCGGCGATCTCTAACAGCGGCAAAGCTGAAAAGAGATTTGACTTCGTTATCAAAACTGACAAGTGCATATATGGAATTGAAACAAATTTCTATGCCAGTGGCGGATCAAAGCTAAACGAAACCGCTCGCAGCTATAAGCAGATAGCACAGGAAGTTACTACGATCGACGACTTTGAATTCGTGTGGTTTACCGATGGACAAGGTTGGATAAGCGCAAGACACAACCTTGAAGAAACATTTGACGTTATGGAACACATTTACTCCATTTATGATTTGGAAAATGGAGTGATTTCAAGATTGGAGTAAATAAATATGGAAATGACAAGAACAATTCATCCTATTGGGCAAGGAGCATTTTATACTGAATGTTTTGAAGATGGAGATAACACTTACAACGTTGTTTACGATTGCGGAAGCGAAACCACTTTTTCTGGAAGAGGCAAGTTAATTGATAGCGAAATTACTCAAACTTTTAAAAAAGGAGAGGTGATAAATGCGTTATTCATTTCCCATTTTCATAACGATCATATTAATGGAATTGAAAAACTTTTAAAGCATTGCAAGGTCGAATATATCTTTTTGCCAATAATAGATAATATCTCAAAGTTGCTACTTATCACTTCGAATGATAACAAAGATATTGTGGATTTCATACTGTCTCCAAGTGACTACATAAAACGTATCAGTGATAATACAACTATAATATCTGTAAATGCAGATAATCTTGATAATGAAAATTATCAGGAAGGGTTGTTTGATTTGTCCCAAGAACAATCAATAAGAAGAGAAACTATACCATCTGGCACAAGAATTGTTTTTAGTAGTTACAATACAAAATGGGAGTATATTCCTTTTAATTTTAATAATCAGCAATTAATTATGGATATTGAAAAAGCCTACAGAGATAATGGACGTATAATTCCTGATGCAAACAAAATTGACAAAACAGAATTAGATTTTGCTAATATAATTTTCAACCAAATTCTTAATTTAGGGTCAAAACGTAACTCTCACTCAATGATTCTGTATTCAGGTGCTAGTAATCCACAAGATTGGGACTGTGGAGTTATGTATAATAATTTTTGCATCCATAAATATTGTATTCATAGGTGTTATTATTGCAAAATGACAACGGGATGCTTTTATTTTGGAGACTTCGATTTAAATATTCAGAGCGCGTTAAAAAACATTTCGATAAAATATAATACAGTTAAAGATAACATTTCAATAATGCAAGTCCCACATCATGGCTCAATACACAATTTCAATATCAACATATTTAATTTCCTTCCGAGTTTAAACATTCTTTTTATTTCTGCGGGTGAAAAAAACAGATATAGACATCCCAGTGGCACCGTTGTGAAAAATATATTAAAAACCGAGCATCATTTGAAATTGGTTACGGAAAACAAATCTTCAATGTTACAGCTTATTTACGAGGAAAGGTAATGGCAACAAGAATTAAAAAATGGCAGCCTGATGACTTTGAGCTTGAAATGACAACCCACTGGTCATTCCCCAAGCGAGGCGACTGGGCTACCCACGATGCAAAATGGCGAGGGAACTGGTCGCCGTATATTCCCCGCAATATAATTCTCCGCTACTCGCAAGAGGGAGATTTAGTTCTCGATCAGTTTGCAGGCGGTGGGACAACACTCGTTGAAGCAAAGCTGCTCAACCGTGATGTTATCGGAATTGATATAAACGATGTTGCTCTTGAACGCTGTCGGGAAAAGGTTGATTTTGAGTATGAACCTGCAAAAGGTAAAGTGTATATCAACAAAGGCGACGCTCGTCATCTTGACAGTATTCCCAACGAGAGCATAGACCTTATCTGCACTCACCCGCCCTACGCTGACGTAATCAAGTACAGTGATGGCATAGACGGCGATTTATCGCAGCTAAAAGTCAAGGATTTCCTTGAACAGATGAAGCCTGTTGCTGAAGAATGTTTCCGTGTACTGAAGAAAGGCAAATTCTGCGCTATTCTTATGGGCGATACCCGTCAAAAAGGCTGTATGATACCGATGAGCTTTGATGTGATGAAGATATTTCAAGACGCTGGCTTTACGCTCAAAGAGCTTATCATCAAGGAACAGCACAACTGCAAAGCTACAGGTTATTGGAAAACCAACAGCGTGAAGTATAACTTCCTGCTGATAGCACACGAGTATTTGTTTGTATTTAGAAAGTAGTCCAATAATATTTATCTGTTTGCAAGAATAATTAGGAGGTGTAAAATGATTTCTGGACAGTTTAAAGAATGTGCTTCACAAGAACCCAATCCGAATTGGTCAAAGCACATAGAGCGGCAACAAGAACTCTATAAAAGGGAGAACGACATTCGTTCTGAATATGAACGAGATTATACACGAATTCTGCATTCATTGGCATATCGCAGACTTAAACATAAAACACAAGTTTTCTTTAACATAGATAATGACCATATATGCACCCGAATGGAACACGTTCAGCACGTGGAATCAGTAAGCTGCACCATTGCAAAACAACTAGGCTTAAACGTTGAATTAACTCGTGCAATAGCGATGGGGCACGATTTGGGTCACGCCCCTTTCGGTCATGAAGGTGAAGTTGAATTATCAAATATTAGAGAAAAATATGGACTTGACAAGTTCTGGCACGAAAGAAACAGCTTACGAATTATTGATAGTATTGAATTACTTGAAGATAATCGTAGAAATTACAAAAACCTAGACCTTACATATGCTGTTCGAGATGGTATTATCTCTCATTGCGGAGAGGTTGACGAGAACGGCATATTCCCACGAAATGAAGCCTTGGACTTAAACCGCTTTACAAGCCCCGGAGAATATCAACCTTATACTTGGGAAGGTTGTGTTGTTAAGATTGCTGATAAAATCGCATATCTGGGTAGAGATATAGAAGATGCTTTGCGTATGTATTTTATCAATGAAGATGAAGTATCCGAACTACGGGATATAGCAAGAAAATATGGAGAAAAAGTGATTAATACTACTGTAATAATACACAATTTCATCATCAGTATATGTGAAAACAGTTCTCCAGAAAACGGAATCAGACTTAGCGAAACATATAACAAAATGCTTAAGGAAGTTAAGGACTTTAATATTAGAGCAATATATAAAAACGCAAAGTTTGATGTTTATCGAAAGTACGCTGCGTTAGTTATCAGAAGCATATTTGATACATTGATGAAAGAATACGACGGCGTTAACACGCCTCATAATTTATCTCAATTGCTAAAGGTATATCCTACGCTAATAAAGGATTTCTTGCAGCATATAAATCAATATTCTACTCTTGAACCTCGCAAAAAAGAAGTTGCTAAGCGGATGCGCAAATATAAAAACACAAAAATTTATGGCAATCTCGAAACTGAGGTAATATATGCTCAAGCAATACTTGATTATATTTCAGGTATGACTGACAGATATGCAATAACAGTATTCAACGAACTCTTGCGTTACTGATTTTTTGACATTGGCGGTACTTTCTTCTCTTCGGTGTTATTTGGAGTGGCTACAAAATGGCTACAAAAATTTCACGAACGAAACAGCAATTCGCAAAATATAAATAATATATGGATATAATGCGTATTTTAAGTGCATATTATCACGAGATTTCACTCTAGGGCAGTTGAGTGGGAGTAAGCCCAAAGCCTCAATAAACCGCACAGCAGAGCCGTTTTCAAGGTTTTGGTTTAGCTTTTGACCGCACTTTGACCGCAAATATTCTATATTGCCCCGATACAAGACAATTTAATACTATTATGATTAAGAGCCGTTGCGATTGCAGCGGCTCTTTGTGTTATGCAATTTTACTTGTCGTTCAGATGTTGCTTGACCCATTCGATGTGCTTTGCCTGTCGTTCTTCGCGGGACAGTTCCGGGAAGACTTTCTTGGAAACCGGAGCACTGTAATATTCCCTCATTCTTTCCTTTTCGGCTTGGTATGTTTCCGTGGATATTGAGTAAGACTCTAAATCGCTGATGTTGTCGGAAATCTGCCTTACCACGTTGCAGAAATCGGCATTATGCGGGTTTGCACTGTCGTTGCCGTAAACCGACAGCTGCACAGACCACTTCTCCGTATCGGTTTCTTTATCATTAGGTAAATGGTCATTTATGGTGAAGTCTATCTTCAGTCCATCTATCTCCGCTAAATCATACACCGCCGTCAGAGCCTCCCCTATCGTTCCAAAACCGGGAGCGCTCTTTTCTATACCGCAGAGCCAGTCCATAGATACATTATACTTTGTAGCTATATTTATAAGATTAGCAACGGTAGGCTGCATTCTGTCCGTTTCGTATGCCGACAGCGTGGACTGCGGTATGTCCAGAACCGAACAGAACTCTTTCTGACTGCAACCTGCGTTCTTGCGAATTGTACGAATACGCTCACCAAATTTTACTTCTGACATTGTATTATACCTCTGAATATTTGAATTTATATATATGATAACACATATCTATAAAAAATTCAAGTATTATTTGAAAATTATAGATAAATCTATTGACAATGATATAATATTGTGATAATATATATTTACAACGATATATATTAAATATCCTGCTATAAAGAAAAGGAGGTTTCCAATGAGTAATCAGAGTATCTACATCACAGCACCGGAACTGGCACAGGTAATGGGCGTATCGAACGGTCACGCCTACAAGCTCATTCGAGCGATGAACACAGAGCTGAAAAAGCAGGGTTACCTGACGATAGCCGGCAAGCTGCCCAGAGCATACCTTGAGAAGTGCCTTTACGGTTTCTCGCTCAAGGCAGAGGGAGGTGCCGAATAATGAGAGCGAAAAAAGACCCGAAAACAGGAAAATGGTACATACGCTTTCGCTATACCGACTGGCAGGGCAAGCGCAGGGAAACAATGAAACGTGGCTTTGAAACAAAGCGTGAAGCGGAAGAATGGCTGAGGACGTTCCTTGCCGAGCAGAAAGCCGACCTGAACATCACCTTTGCGGATTTCACGGATATGTATTTCAAGAGCATTGCCCCTCGTCTGCGTGAAAACACGCTGCGGACAAAGCACTACATAATCGACCTGAAGATAATGCCGTATTTTGGCTTGAAGAAAATCACCGAAATAACCCCTGCAAATATCATAGCTTGGGAAAATGAGCTGCTGTCGAACGGGTATTCGCAGACCTATATGAAAACCGTTTATAATCAGCTCAATGCTATCTTCAACTATGCCGTGAAATATTACGATTTGAGGTCAAACCCCTGCTCCAAAGCAGGCGCAATCGGCAAGAACAAGGCTGACGAGATGAGCTTCTGGACAAAGGACGAGTTTACAAGGTTCGTTGAGTGTATAGCCGATAAGCCTATGTCCTATGTGGCATACAATACCCTGTTCTGGACGGGGTTAAGAATTGGCGAGCTTATGGCGCTTACTACCGCCGACCTTGATTTCACGGCGAAAACCTTGACTGTAAACAAGTCCTATCAACGTCTTGGCGACAGAGATGTTATTACACCGCCCAAAACGCCCAAAAGCAACCGTACCATTTCTATTCCCGATTTCCTGTGCGACTTGTTAAAGGAGTATTGCGATAGCCTTTACGACATTACGGATAAGGACAGGATATTCCCTTTCACAAAGCACTATCTGCACCACGAAATGAAGCGTGGCTGCGAGAAAAGCGGCGTTAAGAGGATACGATTGCACGATATTCGGCACAGCCACTGTGCGCTGCTGTATGAGCTGGGAATACCGCCCCTTGAAATCGCCGAGCGTTTAGGACACGAACGAGTTGAAACCACAATGCAGGTATATGCGCACCTTTACCCGAACAAGCAGGAGAAGCTCTCGGCAAAGCTGGACGAGCTTATGAAGAACGGCGGTGACGACAATGGCTGAAAATGAAAAGACTGCCCCAACTGTACCTACTGCAATAGGTACGGAGCAGCCTTCGCAAATGGATTGCACTAATAGTCTAACAGAAAATTCCGAGGATTGCAATACCGAAAGTTACAGTTATCGTGATTTTATTCGGAAAATGACCGACCCGTACTACATTCACGTTATGTCTTTAAGTGAGCTGTACGACACCGTATATGAGAGCAAGCCGCCGATTATCGACGGTCTGCTCTACCCCGGAGTTTACCTGTTCGTAGGCGCTCCGAAAGTCGGAAAAAGCTTTCTTATGGCGCAGATTGCCTATCACGTCAGCACAGGAACAGAGCTTTGGGGCTATCCTGTTAATAAAGGAGAGGTGCTGTATCTTGCTCTTGAAGATGATTATGCAAGGCTGCAAAGGCGGTTGTACCGAATGTTTGGAAGCGATAAGAACGATAATCTTCTGTTTGCAACAAAGGTTGACAACATAAACGGAGTGCTTGAGCAACAGCTCAACGCTTTTCATCAGGAACACCCGAATTTGCGGCTTATCATAATAGACACTCTGCAAAAAGTCCGTGAAGCCACTCCCGATTACAGCTACGGGAACGATTATCTGGTTATGTCAAAGCTGAAAGAATTTGCAGACAGCCACGGAATATGTCTGCTGCTCGTTCATCATACACGAAAGCAGAAATCGGACGATAATTTCGATACGATTTCGGGAACAAACGGGCTATTCGGCGGAGCAGACGGTGCGTTTATTCTCTACAAGGACAAGCGCACCTCAAACACCGCCACGCTTGAAATATCGGGGCGTGACCAGCAGGAGCAGAAGCTGATACTCGCCAAAAATCCCGACACGCTCTATTGGGAGCTTCAGAGCAAGGAAACGGAGCTATGGAAAGAACCGCCCGACCCGTTTCTTGAAGCTATCTCAAAATTCGTTACAGCGGATAATCCCGATTGGACGGGAACGGCTACCGAACTGCTTGAGAAAACAGGCGCGGACATTCCCGTAAACTCAATTACAAAGCGGTTGAATATCAATGCGAGCCGACTTTATAACGAGCACAGCATTGTTTACAGAAGCAGCCGAACCCACGACGGGCGCAGAATTGAGCTGCATTATATTCCCCGTGACAGTTCGTGACGGCGGTGACGGTTTTTGTGACAGCGGTGCAGGTATCTGAAAAACTGTCACAACCGTCACCAACCGACACGCTAATAATACAGAAAGGAAAATCACTATGAACGAAGAACTTATGAACAATTCTATAGACCGCTGGGGCAAGGAGTGGCAAAGATTTATGGAAACGAACTACCCCGAAGAAATCCCGCTGCTGAAAGAAAGTGGCAGATGGGAGATTATCCCTCGTCTGATTGACCGTGAGGCTTGGCAGATGTGGGAGCTGCTCCGCAAGCAGTACGCCGAGAAAAATCCTCGTCCGAGAACTTTCGTTGAAATCGCCGCTTGGGAGAAAACACGCTCACTGGTGGTTGAGCACGAGGTTATGGAGCAGATTGTTTTGCAGTGCAGAGGATAAACCAAAGTGCAATGCGGCGAGCAAACTCATCTTAATTATTCTTTTCAGCTCTGCCTTGATTTTAGCGGACGGCGAATTATCTTGCAAAGCTGAAAAAAGAAAATGGGGTCTCTGCTTGCCGTAGCTCCCTGCCCTATCCGAGCGCTTTGCCGATTACTCCACTCTTTTCTTTTTCAGTTTTGAAAAAAGCACCGATGTCGGTGCGTGAAAACAGGGCGGACGGAAAGCCAAGCGGGGATTGCAAAGGGCGCTCCCTTTGCCCCTCGGAGAGCGCCTTACCCTTGATGTTGATGAAGCCTGCGAAATCAATGTCAAGGGTATTATGGCGTTACTGTTGGCACAACAGTAAAAATACCGCAGCGAAAGGAGTTTATACTTATGAGCGAAAAACGCATTTCCCATTGCCAAGGCAAAGGCAGCCTTACTCACAACAACCGAAAGTTCAATGCCAAGAACGTTGACGATACCCGAACGAAGGACAACATCGTTTTCGTGCAACAGCCTATCGAAGAAGCATACGAACACCTGTTCGGCGCTGCCGTTGAGCGTTACAATGCAAAGCAGAAGCGACCCGACAGGAAGATTACCACAACCTACTACGAGCATACTTTCAAGCGAAAAATCTCGCAAAGCGTGGTAACCTCCGCCGACAAGCGCAAGAGCTTCTATGAAGATGTGGTGCAGATTGGCGATATGAAGAACACGGGCGTTGGCACTCACGACGCTGAAATCGCTACAGCTTGCCTGACCGAGTATATGCAGGGCTTTCAAGAACGCAACCCGAATTTCTATGTGTTTAACGCTGTTCTGCATTTGGATGAGGCAACTCCACACTTACATATCGACTATATCCCTGTCGGGCATTACAAAATGGGTGTTGACACTCAAAACGGCATAGCGCAGGCTCTCAAAGAGATGGACTACGGCAGCGGCAAGGACACTATCAGCCGTTGGCGTGAAGCAGAGTGCAAGATGCTGACCGAGATATGCAATCGCCACGGAATACAAATCGCCACTCCCGAAAAGTCCCGTGGTAGTCTGACGGTGGAGCAGTACAAGGAGTATGCTAAGATAACGGAGCAGGTTGAGGAGAAGAAAGAGGAGGTTGCTCGGCTCGATGAACAAGCCGAGAGTGCAGACAGGCTTCGCAAACATCGTGAGGAACTGCGGACGCAGATTGACGAGGCTATTGATAAGCTGGACGAGCAGTTTCAAGAGAAGAACGCTGCCGTTGCTCATTTGGACGAGGAGATAGCAGAGAAATCCTCGGCTCTCTCGCAGACCTCCGCCGAGCTTGCCGATAAACAGACCTTGCTTGAAACGAGCGCCCGAAAGGTCACGAAGCTCAAATTCATAGACGAGATTGAAACCGGCAAGACAATGTTCGGCGGTAAGGTTACGCTCTCCAAAGAGGATTACGGAATGCTGACCGACCTCTCCAAGAAGCAGATTGCTGCGGAGAGCAAAGAGAGCGCCCTGACCGCCGAGATTGAAAGGCTGAAAAAGGGGAACGAGGACGCCGCCAAGAAGAACAACGCTTTGGAGCAGAAGGTGCAGGAGGTTTACCCGCTCCGAGAGGAACTCCGTAAAACCAAAAACGAGCTTGGAAGCCTGAAGGCAAAGTTTCAAAAGGTGCTGGACTTTATTGAGAGCCTGAATCTCACGCAGAAGCTGGAGGAGTTTTTGAAGCAGAGGGTTAGAGGGGTGAAGCGGTGAAAAATTTTTAATATGGCAGTAAAAAATATTGAACAATTCACAATAATATGGTATAATACCGTATAAGAAGGAGCGAATGATATGAACTCATTGATTAAGTGGCCCGGTGGCAAATCCGGCGAAATTGACAAGATTATCCCTCATGTACCAAAATATAAAAGATATGTAGAGCCGTTTTTTGGGGGTGGTGCATTGTTCTTTCACCTTAATCCACATAATGCGGTAATCAACGATATTTCAAGTTCTTTAATGGAGTATTATAGACTTATTAAGGCACAGGACAAGCAGCTTCAAGAACTTCTTTTGTGTTATAACAACAGCTTCTCCAACTTATATTCAGTTTGCTCCGCAAGCTACTCTGATTTAATAAAAATGTACACAGACCTGAAAAGTGGTGAAGCAAGTTCTGCCGATATTGAAACACAGCTTCGTTTATTCACTGATAGCATTTCCGACAGAATTAATTCCGGCTTTTCTGAAAAGCTTCTACTTGACGAGAAAGCCTTTACCGACCAACTCGTTAAAATGACTGTTGACAAAATGCGAAGAACGGTAAAGAACGAGCAAAAAGCCCCTTTCACTGCTGAAGACTTAAAAAGCAATCTTTTAACAGGATTTACAAGCGGATACTATATGTATTTTAGAGATGTGTTTAATGGCCTTCAGTTGAAACGCATTGAAATTCCCTCTAAACAGTACCGAGCAGCAAACTTCTGCTTTATTAGAGAGTATTGCTATGGTTCAATGTTTAGGTACAATTCAAAGGGCGAGTTTAACATTCCATATGGTGGTATGTCGTACAATTCCAAAAACTTCCGAGCCAAAATCGACAGTATGTTCTCAAAAGACATAAAGGAAGTTTTCAGTCGAACAGATATTCATTGTTCTGACTTTGAAGACTTTTTTAGTGACGCTTCACTGACAGGAGATGACTTTATGTTTCTTGACCCACCTTATGATACCGATTTCTCGGATTATGAGGGTAAGGATTTCACACAAGCCGACCAAGAGCGACTGGCGCACGCCTTAAAAAAGACTCCTGCACAATTTGTTCTGGTTATTAAGAACACTGATTTTATACATTCGCTTTATAACAACGACTTTACTATACTATCGTTTGATAATCAGTATACATACAATGTAAGAAGCCGTAATGAACGGAAGGTTGAACACTTAATAATTACAAATTCCCCTGTCATATCCTGACAGGGGAATTTGATTTACTTAAGATACCATCTACGATTTCTTTCTCCTTCAGTTCGAACAAGAGATTCTATTGTATCATGGCTCTTGATATTACGAACTTTTTGTGAAAACTTGTCATCGTTCCTATTGTCGAGTATTTCTAAGTCTTCTCCAGAGGGCTTCATAATCCTTCTCGCTTCATCAATTAGTTCAGAAGTCCTAATACCCGGCTGATCCTTTATTATTTCTAATACAACAAGAACAATCTGGTCTTCGCTGTAACAACTCATTTCAATCACCTCCCTTCAATTCTTCCCCTTGCAGCATCAAAAAACGCCTTGTCAATCTCACACCCTGCAAATCGTCTGCCAAGCTCCCTTGCCGCAACGCCCGTTGAACCTACTCCCATAAAAGGGTCGAATACAATATCGTCGGGTTTGCTTGCAATGCTAATAATATGCTTCAGCAATTTCACGGGCTTCTGTGCGGGATGTTTTGGCTCTTTGAGGCGTTCCGGATACATACAAATAGGGCTTTCAAAGAAATTGTGCATTTCATTCTGCGTCGTAAAATTCCACTTATGCCCTTTATTCCACATACAGATAATCATTTCGCAGCTATTTAAAAAGCCGTTCTTGTAGATTTTAGGAGCAGGATTTGTCTTATGCCAAATAAAGAACTGAAACGTATCAAATTCAGGGTCGAATGCTTCGTGCCACTTACCGATAAGGTTATAGCTTGTAAAGACAAATATATTTCCATCTGGCTTTATTATTCTCTTAAAGTCGGGAAGAAGCTCTCTTGGCTCGATTGGAACAGTATCCCATTCTGCAATGTCATTGTTTAACGCTTCTCGCCCCGGAAGCGCAATATTACCTGTTGAATACTGTGCTATGTTGTACGGCGGATCAGTTAATATCAAGTCAACACAGCTATCAGGCATAGACTTCATAAACTCAAAGCAATCACCGTTTATCAATCTTGACATTTTATTTTCCTATGCATTTGCTTATCATATCGTTTATACGCTTGTTAAGGTCAATTTCCTCTAAAGCCAAGCGGTATATTTCCGAGAAATCATCAAATGTTATACCATCGGGAAGTATCTTATTCCAAAATGCAGCTCCTATCAAAAACATTGAAGGATAGTGCAAATGTTTCTTTACAGCACCCGTCCATGTATTACCTTCACCATCTTTGTTGTACAGTGTAGCAAAGTATGTATTGCAATCCTCAATACCCATATCAACATAAATTGTGAGCAGCTTTTCGACATTTGACGGAGCATTAGAGCTGTCCAAATCACCGCCAGCCTTAAGCTCCATAATGTTCCAATGTTCTCCGTCAAAGAAAGCCAAATCAACCGGTTTTGTAAAGATAGAAGGAGTTTTATACTTGTCTGCCAACGGAAACAATTTTTCTCTGATTGATGACTGCGTAACACCACTATCAACCCTATCTTTTCCTTTTCCGTGAGCCTCGTTATTTGCACGAAATGCCGCAATCTCTCCTCGTAAATCGCCATTATGAGTATCAACATCTGTTACAACAATCTGACCCGCAGCAGGTTCAGGTATGTTATGCTCTAATCCTCTTGGGTTGACAATTGCAGGTACATTCTCTTCACCAAATTTAAGCCGAGCAATACGTTTAGCACAATTCTCTATTGCAAAGCCGCTTTTAGACTCAAAGCTGCTCACAAAAACCATACTAGCGGTTATCTGCTCATCCATCTGACTCAAAAGAAAATTGTTAACCTTCCTCTTGTAATTTAATACAAAGTCTTTCTCAATCAGTGATGTGAGGTTTGAAAATTCCTCAACGATAATCTTCTTTATGATATCTCTCATAATCATATCCCTCATAATCATATCCCCCTAAACAACTCAGATAGTGATACACCAAGGCCATTTGCGATTTTTTCAAGGTTTACTATTGAAATGTTACGCTTGCCGTTCTCAACAGAAGCATAGTATGTTCTATCCATAGCGATTTTAAGAGCGAACTTCTCTTGGCTTAATCCTGTCTGTTGTCGAAGTTCTTTTATTCTTACTCCTATTCGTTCTTTTATCACAAACATCACCTCATTATTATTTTATCATCAAGTAGCAAATATAACAACGGACTATAAGCAACAGGCAAAAAAAAGAATAGAGTGCTAAATTCAGCACTCTATTCCCTATTATAATTGATTTTACAAAATTTTAGTAATAACAGTTTTGATATGTATATTAAATACTATATTGAAAAATTGAGCTCAAACGATGTATTCTGATTAAAAAAGTTTAGATGTTTACATAGTTTTTGACTTTAATATTTTAGAAGGGTCAATCAGATTGCAATTTGCTATGGAATTCTTAATACGCTGGATGATAATAGGGCGGCGTTCCGAAGAAAACACCGCCCTAGAATAAGAGTATTACAGCTTATAGAAATAATCTCCAGAACTTGTCATAGTATTTACCATAAAATCCTCGTCATTTAAAGCAGTTTCTATTAGTGCCTTTTTGTTAGGAATATGTAGTACCGCAACAGCTGACCTATTATCTCTAAAACTTGGAAGATTATCCCAAAGGTCTTTTATCTGTTTTTTGATCTTCCCATTGCTATCTACAATATCACTTTTTTCTGAATAGTCTGGATATATAACAATAACTGGTAATCCACACTCTTTGATTCCATAATTCATTTCCTCATTCAAAGCTCGACTGTGTTTTGTTATAGAACTAAAAAAAAGAATTATATTCTTGGAATTATCTAATCTAGAGTGAAGCCGTGGCTTTAGAGTTTTCTCCCAATCGCTGTCATCTCTAACGTCATACGTTTTATCATGAGAGTCGATAAACGGAAATGTACTATCTTTGCCTTTCCAAGCGCGTAATAAGTTATAATAAGTGAAATCAGGGGTGCTATTTGCGCCTAAATTGCTTTCACTAAATGGTTCATCAACATAAAACGCCGAATAATTTCCATTTCTGTAAGCCATAATAAACTCCTTTCAATCTTGCCATATTGATAATGTGTCCTTGCTATTATTGTAAATCACGATAATAATTTCACCGTGAATACTACCACTTTTGAGTTTAATTACAGATAATAATATCTCAAGAGCTTCTTGTTCAGATAGTCCAGTTCTAGAAAGACCTGTCCCCATAACAGGCACATACATTCTGTTCCCTTGTGCGTGCTTGTCATAGAAATCTATCAAACTGTTAATAGCTTTAACCAATATTTCTTTACTGCTTTGAGCATTGTTATTATCATCAAATGATGAAAGAGCAAGTAAAAAGAATGATATACCATTTTGACCCTGTACTATTGCAACGGTACCGCTAGGATACTCGTCCGTATTCCCACGAGGGCGGTCAATTGAAGAAAAAGCAATTCCTTGTGTATATAGATTTTCTTGTATTTTTGAATTAAGTTCCTCACAAGTCATCGTGTTATACATTTTCATTAACCATTGCCCGTGTAACGTATTAGACGATACGAGCGGATTACTTACATCACTTATATTTTCGTCCACTATAGTATCAAAATGTGTATTAACCGGTACCACAACGACTTGATTGCTTTTCGGTTTCTTGGGAAACCCAATCTTCATCAAATCCCCGTACTTTAGCACAACTTTTCCAGAACCATTTTCCCAAACCGTACGAGTCGATTTTGATACAACTGTAATTAGTGATATGAAAAACGCCAACAAAAAGACTATAATTAAGGCGATTAATCTACAGCACAAATTGGGATTGGAAAAATCTTCCCAAGAGAAAAAACACAACAACATGGAAATTACTGTAAACACTATGCCAAGAACAGCCCAAAACTTACAAAATACAATCTTTATGTTTAGTTTGATAATTGACATCATCTTTTTCATTTTTATCTTCCAATCTATAGCGCCCCATTATTTCAAATCCCTTATAGCTACCAAACCCAAGCAGATAAGTCGTTATTTCAAATGTCAAATTCTCTGATGTAATGATCGATTTATCTGCCACTGATTTAAGCTCTTCCATAGCAGTATCGTGTGTAATGACTGTGCTTCCCTGTTCACTTGATGTTCTGCGAAAGCTTTGCAATATATTCTACCAATAATCAAACACAATCATCATTATATATGAGCATTACCATAACTTAAAAATAAGCGACCATTGAGAAAGCAACCTCTATATGTTGCCCAAATTTGTCTGATTAACTTTATTATAATTATAATACATTTTTGCAAAAGAGTCAAGTATTTCTCACCAAAGCAGGGAATAATTATCACCAAATCAGGGAATAGTTAAAAATATTCTGATAGTTGAAATAGTGGGTATTACAAAAAATTGTATCCTAATAAAAGTATCTGCTATGGTGTCAAAACAAAAAATTCTATTTTCTGAACCGTGACCTCACTTTGACCTCAAAAAAATAGATAATACGAAAAATGTAGTCAAAATGTGTGGTTCGTTGCGAATAAAGCGCATTAAATCAAGGGCTGATACCAAAATCACAGCTACCTGAATCGAGTGGGAATAATCGCCACTCCCGGAAATTCCGCATAACAATGCGGTTTAACAGACTTCAAATTGCTCTCCGATACCATTTTGATACCGAAATATCAAGATATGAAGTAGTTGCAAGTGGCTTTTATGTTGTAGCCAATTTGTAGCCAATGCTTAAAGCCGCACCCACCTAAGAGTGCGGCTTTGCTATTATCTTCGATACTGCTTAGCTGACCTCGCTTTCAAAAACTCCTGAAGCTTCTCCGCTAATCCCAAAGACTTGATAAAATCCATAACCTTCTGGAACTTCTGCTGTAAGGTGTTAAAATCGCTTTCGGTCTTACGCAGCCTATCTTTCAAAGTAAAGAGCCTTTTCAATTGTGTTTGTCAAGTAGAAAGTGCATAAAAAGGGCTCGAAAAAGTGCATAACCCGGTCAGCACAAGACTAACGTGTGGGGGCTCGG
>ERZ827156.813-NODE-813-length-41627-cov-4.524584_pt1 | contig 41627 bp, 39 predicted proteins | sample MGYA00519919_ERZ827156 | MGnify/ENA primary metagenome ERZ827156 (study PRJEB31778, sample SAMEA3449269) | human gut metagenome | biome: human gut; feature: human-associated habitat; material: faeces | place: United Kingdom | collected 2010/2012 ... | reverse complement strand
TATGGCATCTCCGAATATGAACATGCGTGATCCGGTTATCTACCGTGTAGCCCGCATGACACACCACAACACAGGAGATAAATGGTGCATCTATCCGATGTATGACTTCGCCCATCCTATTGAGGATGCGATCGAAGGCGTGACCCATTCCATCTGTACTCTGGAGTTTGAGGATCATAGACCGCTTTATGACTGGGTTGTAAAAGAACTGGAGTATCCACATCCGCCGAAGCAGATCGAGTTTGCAAAACTGTACCTTACAAACGTTGTTACAGGTAAACGTTACATCAAGAAACTTGTTGAGGATGGAATCGTAGATGGCTGGGATGATCCGAGATTGGTATCCATCGCTGCACTTCGCCGCCGTGGATTCACACCGGAATCCATCCGTAAATTCGTAGAGCTCTGTGGTGTTTCCAAGGCTAACAGCTCTGTAGACTATGCAATGCTTGAATACTGCATCCGTGAGGATCTGAAACTGAAACGTCCACGTATGATGGCGATTCTTGATCCGATCAAACTTGTGATCGACAATTATCCGGAAGGACAGGTTGAGTACCTGGAAGCTCCGAACAATATGGAGAATGAGGAACTTGGAACCAGAAAGATCCCGTTCAGCAGAGAACTTTATATCGAACGTGATGATTTCATGGCAGAGCCGCCGAAGAAATACAAACGTCTCTATATCGGAAATGAAGTCCGTCTTATGAATGCATATTTTGTAACCTGTACAGGATATGAAGCAGATGATGACGGAACGATCCGTGTGGTTCACTGCATTTATGATCCGGAAACCAAGGGTGGAAACGCACCGGACGGACGTAAAGTAAAAGGAACCATCCACTGGGTAGAGGCATCCAACGCAGGCAAGGTTGAGGTAAGACTATACGAGAATATCGTAGATGAGGAGAAAGGTGTTTACAATAAAGAAGACGGATCTCTCAATGTAAATCCAAATTCTCTTACTGTGACAAGTGCTTACGTTGAGCCGGAGCTTCTGAAAGCAAAAGGCTACGACAGCTATCAGTTTGTCCGCAACGGATTCTTCTGTGCAGACATCCATGACTCCAAAGAGGGCGCACCGGTATTTAACCGTATTGTGTCTCTTAAGAGCTCTTTCAAACTGCCGAAGGCATAAGATCAAAACCGTAATCATATATAACAGACAGTACGCCGGGATATCTGTACATCCCGGCGTATTATATTTTATAATCCGGAAGAAATTCTCTTTTGACAATTCCGGTTGCACCTCCTTCCGTAAAAGGTTATACTGATAACACAGAAAGAGAGGAATACACACATGAAAAAGATCGTGCTTGCTTCCGCGTCTCCCAGGAGACGGGAGCTTTTGAGCCAGGTGGGAATCATATTTGAGGTAAAACCTGCCAGTGGGGAAGAACGTATCACCAGCACAGAGCCCTCGAAGGTGGTTGAGGAACTTTCCTGTCAGAAGGCCATGTTTACCGCACATGCACTGGAAAAAGAACAGGCGGATGATCTGGCGGATATCCTTGTAATCGGAGCGGATACCATAGTCTCCTATGAGGGAAAGATCCTCGGTAAACCTTCAGATCCGAAAGCAGCAGTGGATATGCTGAGTATGCTGCAGGGAAACACACATCAGGTATATACGGGTGTGACAGTTCTTGTAAGAGAAGAAGAAAGCTGGAAAGTTCATACGTTTCATGAATGCACAGATGTAATTTTTTACCCGGTAACCCAGGAAGAGATTACAGAATATGTAAACAGCAAAGATCCCATGGATAAGGCAGGAAGCTACGGAATCCAGGGCGCCTGGGGAGCTTATGTGAAAGGAATCCGCGGCGATTACAACAACGTAGTCGGGCTGCCTGTGGCACGGCTGATCTATGAGACAAAGAAACTGGGAATAAACCTGAGAGGATGAATGACAAAATGATAAAAGCTTGTATTTTTGACCTGGATGGAACAATTGCAGATACGCTGGAATCCATGGCATATGTGGCGAATGAGATCATGGAGAAATTTTCCCTGAAACCACAGCCGGCAGACAATTTCCGCTATTACAGCGGAGAAGGCGCAGACATGCTGATAAAAAGATGCCTGATCGATGCAGGAGATCCGGAACTGGTCCATTACGAAGAAGTCCGGGAACTTTACCGCAAAAAATTTGATGAAGATCCCCTGTATAAAGTTGTACCATATAAAGACATGCCGGAAACCCTTCAGAAACTGAAAGATGCGGGACTGAAAATGGCAGTATGCTCCAACAAGCCACACATTGCGGCACAGAAAGTCGTAAAAGTAATCTATGGGGATGTTTTTGACGAAGTAATGGGACAGCAGGAGGGAATCCGAAGGAAACCAGCACCGGACGGCCCGTTAAAGATCGCGGAAGAATTCGGAGTGAAACCGGAAGAATGCATGTATATCGGAGATACAAAAACAGACATGCAGACAGGAAAAGCAGCCGGAATGTATACGGTAGGTGCGCTCTGGGGATTTCGTGGCCGCAGGGAACTTGAGGAAAACGGTGCGGATATTGTGGCAGATGGCCCGATGGATCTTTTTACCATATATCAGGAGAAAAGTTATAAATAAAGGAGGATTTTTAAATGTACAAAAAAGAATATGTCCAGACATTTCTGGAAAAACAGGGACAGCTCTTTGATGAGCCGGTAGCAGATGATTTTGAAGAGGCAGAGGCATTTCTGGAAGACTGTATGGCAGTTGTTCTGGATTCTCTGAAAGATGTAAAGAAATATCTGGATGGAATGGGTGCAGATGTGGAAGGCCTTTCTCTGAAAGAACTGGAAGAAGAGAGTGAAGTGTTTAAACTTCCGGATGGAAAATATATGATTGTTGAAGGCTGATGGAAAAATATGTCGGAAAACAAGAATTACATCCCCGAAAATTAAATATGGTAAACTTACATCAGCAAAGAAAGGTCTGCAAAAATCTGACAGAAACGCAGAAAATTAAAAATGATGTAAAGGAGGATGGAATATGAAGAAAAACAGAGTACTGGCAGTCATTATGGCCGTGCTTATGATGGTTACATTACTTCCATCTATGGTATTTGCCGCTGCAGCTCCCCAGGGAGCACTTGATGGCAAACTGAAAATTAAAGGAACAATTGCAGTAGGCGTTACCTTAAGCGCAGATTATTCCAAGGTAAAACCAGAAGGAATTACAGATGATTATGTGAGTTTTTCATGGTCTCTGAAAGACGGTGATCTGCTTACAGAAGTAGGAACCGATAAAACCTATAAGGTGGAAGAAAAGGATCTGGGACTTCCCATTGTTCTTAAAATTACAGGTAAAGAAGAAATGGGAATCAGCGGTGAACTTACGGTAACGACGCAGGAAGTTTCCGCGACGGAGGAAGAAGCAAAAGCTCTTGCACAGCAGAAGAAGGAAGAAGCTGCCGATAGTGAGAGCGAATTGGATGAAACTTCAGAACAGGATTCTACAGAAGAAAGTACAGAAACGGAAATTTCTCCGGCAGCAGACCAAAATACAGAAACAGATGAGAGTGCACAGCCTGATGAAAGTACGGAAACCGAAGAAAGTACAGAAGAAATCGGCACAGATGAAAATACGAGTTCTCAGGAAGAAGTATCCAATACAGAAGAAAAACAGGATTCTTCTACAGAGACTTCCGAAATTATTGAGGTTGGAGGAAACCAGGAGGAAAAGACCGAGCAGGCCGAAGAACTTACCTATTCGGCGGCGGCTTCCACAGAAGACGGAAGTGGTGTCCTGAACTTCGGATCTGTTGAAGAAGGATATACGGAAGTACCAGGAGAACAGTATGTTATTATTACCAATAATGGAACCGGAGATCTGAATTTTAAAGAAATTGCGCCGGAGAATTTTATGGCGCAGGATATTAACGAGCAGCCATTGAAAAGTGGTGAATCAGTTACCGTATGGGTGAAACCAAGAGAAGGGCTGAAAGCCGGAGAATATAAAGATCTGATTACCTATCAGACAGAAGAAGGCGCAGATGTTTTCTTTGAGGCAGATTTTTCAGTGGAAGCAGGAGAAAAAGACGATAAAGCGGACTCTGGAAAAACAACCGAACCAAAAGAAAATGAAGATAAAACCTATAAACTTACCGTAGACTCCGAAGAAATTTCTTTTGATGATCTGACAGCAGGTTATGATAATGTTGAAACAAGAACTGTTACAGTCAGAAATGATGGTACAGAGACAGTGACGCTGGTACAGCCGGTTTCCGAAATATTTGACATTGCACCGGTCAGCGCAGTGGAAAGTGACGGAAATATTCAGCTTGCCCAGGGGGATGAGCAGATGTTTACCGTACAGCCAAAAATCGGTCTTGAAGCAAAAGCAGATTCTTACACAGAAGATCTTGTCTTTGCCTCATCGGATAACAATGCATCGGTAACAGTAAAAGCATCGGTAACTGTGAAAGAAGAACCTCAGAAAATAGTATCGGTAAGCGTTAATCCGGAAAAACTGAATTTTGAAAGCCAGGAACAGGGATACAGTACAGCGCCAGAAGCGCAGACAGTAACAGTTGAAAACACCGGAACAGAAGCGGTTCGTTTGGTACAGCCAACCGCCAGAAACTATGAAGTAGGTACAATTTCGGCGGAAGTGATTAATCCGGGAGATTATGCTACGTTTACCGTACAGCCGAAGACAGGTCTTGCAGCAGGCAGCTACAATGGAACAATTCAGATAACGGATAAAGATGGAAACATAAAAGATGGAGTTTCCGTATCATTTGAAGTGACAGAGCCTGCACCGATTTATAATCTATCTGTCAGCCCGGAAAATCTGGAATTTGGAAATGCAGAGGAAGGATACAAAAATATTCCAGAGGCACAGACGGTTACCGTTACCAATACCGGAAACACAGCAATTACATTGCAGCAGCCTTCCGGTATGAATTATACAGTGGGCAGTCTTTCCAAGACAGAGATTAACGCAGGAGAAAACGCTACATTTACTGTACAGCCGGCAGGTGGCCTTTCTGCATCTGAATATGTGGAAGACATTGCGGTTTCCAGTAGCGCGGATGTGGAAGTTTCTGTAAATGCACATTTCACTGTCACAGAAAAAAAGACGGATAATACGAAAAAAGGAAATAATCTGACAGGAATAAAAAAACCGTCTGACATTAAAGATCTTCCAAATGGTACCGAGAAGACACAGAAAGCACTGAAACTTCCGGAAACAGTAACAATTAAGACAACAAAGGGAGAACAGAAAGCTTCTGTAACATGGGATGTAAATGGCTGTTCTTATAATCCGTCCTCTGCGGACAGACAGACATTTAATGTAAAAGGTACTGTCAAACTTCCAGATGGGGTAAAAAATCCGGATGGAATCAGCACAGTGATTGCAGTAAGTGTGACTGTAAACGGATACAGTGGTTCCAAGGCAGCTGCTTCCGATAATAAGATCACAGGAATTGATCCGGATGGCAAGTATGATACCAACACGAAGATTACTTTTACAGCAGTGGGAGCAGGAATGGATAATGCCAGCCCGCGTAAGGGAGATACCAGATATCTTCCGAAAAGCTGGAAAATTACAGAGGAGCGTACATGGGATGCAGCACCGTACACAGCAACATTCCGCGTAAGCAAACCGGGTAATTACACCTTAAAAGTTACTTTTGGACAGCAGAAATATGATGGCACCAACTGGAAAGATACAGGTACACAGTCAGAAAGTACCGTTGCTTTTGCTGTATCACAGGCCGAGATTCTTACAGCAACACCGAGTCCTGCAGTTACGCAGTCAAACAAAAAATCGGCAGTGCAGACAGGAGACAGTACACCGGTTATGACATTTGTGATTGTTCTGGTTGTTGCAGCAGTATGCATTGGTGGTATTCTTGTGTATCGCAGAAAGAAAAAATAAATAAATTATACGCAGATAGCGTCCCCTCGCATGACTTGATGTGCGAGGGGATTTTTACATGGAAAATACAAAATTGTTACTAGCACTCGAAAATGGTGAGTGCTAAATTTTCCTTGACTTTTGTAAAAAGTCGTATTAGTATATATTTAGTCAGTCGGATAAAAGAATCCGCAGGATGATAAAGTAAAGACAGAAACAGTTTTCCGGTTCTGCCGGGAATATAAGGAATAAAAGTAAAAGGAGAGTGACATACATGTCAGCAAAACATGGAAGTTTATCAATCAACAGTGAAAATATTTTCCCGATTATCAAGAAATGGTTATATTCAGACCATGATATTTTTGTAAGAGAGATGATCTCCAATGGATGTGATGCAATCACCAAGCTGAGAAAACTGGAAGTTATGGGTGATTACACATTTCCGGACGGATATAAACCGGCAGTGAATGTTATTGTGGATCCGGATCAGAAGACTCTGAAGTTTATTGATAACGGTATCGGTATGACGGCAGACGAAGTAGAGGAATATATTACTCAGATTGCATTTTCCGGTGCAACAGAGTTTCTTGAGAAGTATAAAGATAAGACAACCGATGATCAGATGATTGGTCATTTCGGACTTGGTTTCTATTCCGCTTTTATGGTTGCGGACGAAGTTCATATTGATACTCTTTCTTATAAAGAGGGTTCCACACCGGTTCACTGGACCTGTGATGGTGGTACAGAATACGAGATGGCAGATGGAAATAAGACAGAGCCTGGAACAGAAATCACTCTTTTCCTTAATGAAGAAAGCCTGGAGTTTGCAAATGAATACCGCATGCGTGAAGTAATTGAGAAATACTGTTCTTTCATGCCGGTAAATATTTATCTTTCCAAGGCAAACGCAGAGCAGGAATATGAAACTATTGACGAAGCAGATCTCCGTGACGACGATGTAGTAGTGGAGCATATCCATGAAGAAGCCAAGACAGAGGAGAAAGAGAACGATAAAGGTGAGAAAGAAGTTGTTGAAGTTTCTCCTGCCAAAGACAAGGTAAAAATTAATAAACGTCCGGTATCGTTAAGTGACACACAGCCATTGTGGATGAAACATCCAAATGAGTGTACAGATGAAGAGTATAAAGAATTTTACCGTAAGGTATTTATGGATTACAAGGAGCCACTGTTCTGGATTCATCTGAATATGGATTATCCGTTCAACCTGAAAGGTATCCTGTATTTCCCGAAAATCAGAACCGAGTACGATTCTATTGAGGGAACAATCAAACTTTATAATAATCAGGTGTTTATCGCAGATAACATTAAAGAGGTAATTCCGGAATTCCTTCTTCTTCTGAAAGGTGTCATTGACTGCCCGGATCTGCCACTGAATGTATCTCGTTCCGCACTGCAGAATGACGGTTTTGTCAAGAAAATTTCCGAGTATATTACAAAGAAAGTTGCAGACAAACTGACAGGAATGTGCAAGACTGACAGAGAATCCTATGAGAAATACTGGGATGATATCAGTCCGTTTATCAAATTTGGCTGCATCAAGGATTCAAAATTCGGTGAGAAGATGAATGACTATATTCTCTTCAAAAATCTGGATGGCAAATATCTTACCCTGAAAGACTGTGTTGAGGAAAATAAAAAAGAAGAAGCCAAAACAGAAGAAGAGAAAACTTCGGATGAATCCAAGAAAGAAGAAAAGGAAGAACCAGAAAAGACAGTTATCTATTATGTTACAGATGAAGTACAGCAGAGCCAGTATATTAACATGTTCCGCGAGGCAGGAAAAGATGCTGTAATCCTGAAACATGTGATAGATTCTCAGTTTATTTCTCATCTTGAGCAGCAGGATCAGGAAATTCAGTTCAAGAGAATTGATGCGGATCTTACAGAAGAGCTTCGTGAAGATGGCGAGACAGATGAAACAACAGTAAAGACTCTGACAGATGTATTCCGCAAAAACCTCGGCAAAGATAAACTGGAAGTAAAAGTAGAAAAACTGAAAAATGAAAATACTGCAGCGATGATTACACTTCCAGAAGAGAGCCGCCGTATGCAGGATATGATGAAGATGTACAATATGTATGGAATGGATCCGAATATGTTCGGAGGACAGGAAATACTTGTTCTGAACGCAAATCATCCACTTGTGAAATTTGTGGCAGAAAATCAGGAATCTGAGCATGTTCCGGTGATTTGTGAACAGCTCTATGATCTGGCAATGATGAGCCATAAACAGCTTTCTCCGGAGGAAATGACAAAATTTGTCAAGAGAAGCAATGATATTCTTATGGTTCTCACAAAATAAATAACGGAATCAGGAACAGAGAGGGCTTTGCCTATTAGGGCAGAGCCTTCTTTTTTTATAAATAGAATAATTGTCTTTTTTATAACAATATACGCATCTTTAACACAATTTTGGATATTATGGATATATAATACATATTAATTAAATTCTTAGGTAAAAATGCTGTAAAAAAATGAAATCAGTATCTAATATGTAAAAAATAAATTTTCAGAAGAAAGCGAAAAATACGAATAAGTGTCGTATTATATATGAGGAAGTGAATTTAAAAAGAGAAAAAATAGAAATAGGGAGGAAAGGTGTATGAAAAACATATATGGTCTGATAAGAAGGTTGGGAGCGAATTCGAAATATAAAGGATATTTCTTCACGGCGGAGGCTGTGAAGATTTCAATGGGTTATCAGTATAAACCGTTACGGATTACAAAAGACATTTATCCGTGTCTGGCCAGAAAATATAAGTCAACGCCAACAAATGTAGAACACGATATTCGGACACTGGTAAATGTCTGTTGGGAGGGAAACAGAAGACTTCTGGATGAAATTGCAGGATATCAGTTAGAAGATAAACCGACGAACAGTGAATTTATTGATATGCTGGCGTATTACCTGAGAGAAATGGAAGAAACCAGCTGACTACAGTTTTTCAAAAATTATCTGGTTCTGAGTCAGAAAGTTAAGAACCATATCATCCCAGAGCTGTTCCGGCCGTTTGTCCATGGAAAAAGTCCGAAGAGAGGTTCCGGTGGTACAGAGAAGACTTCCATTTTTAAACTGAAGATTTAAAAATAATCCGTCAATCTGCTCGGAGGAAATTTCAGAATCTGTATTTCGTATTGCGGCTTCCACTCCGCTTCTGCTCAGATGAAGCACGATTTTAAAACTTAACGGTGTACGTTTTCCGCGGATTACAGACCAGCAGAAGGGTTTTGTGTCCCTCCAGAGAGAATGCGTCCGGCCGTGTTCTGTGATTTTGTTCAGACTGTCTGTATCAAAGAAATCTTTTTGAAGTCTGCCGTCGATGGTGAAAGTATTAAAAGTAGTGATCACTGCTTCGGACAGGCAGAATTTATCGAATACTTCTCCTATAAAAAGCTTGTTTGTAAAATCCCGGATATCTGTGATTTTTAATGCCAGCATGCCGCACTTCCTTTCTTTTTTGATTGCGTGTAGATATTATATCTCAGATACAGAAAAAAGGACAGACTTTTTAAAAAACTCTTTTCAAATACCTGTTTATGTGATACCATAGATGTGGTATTGAATACTACATATAATGGAAAAGAGGACGATATAATTGAGTTATAAGATTGCGATAGATAGCTGTGGAGAACTCCTGAATGAATGGAAAGATGATGAGAGAATAGAATCTGTACCGCTGACACTGATGGTTGGTGGCGAGAGTATTATAGATGATGAAACTTTTGACCAGAAGGACTTTCTGAAAAAAGTTGCTGCATGCCTGGAGTGTCCGAAATCCGCATGCCCGTCGCCGGAGCGTTATATGAAAGCTTATGAGTGTGAAGCAGACCACATTTATGCAGTGACACTTTCTTCTGAGCTGAGCGGTTCCTACAACAGTGCGGTTCTTGGAAAGAGTCTGTTTCTGGAGGATAACCCCGGGAAAAAAATTCATGTATTTAATTCCAAGTCTGCATCTGGTGGAGAAAGCCTGATTGCCATGAAGATTGTGGAATGTGAAGAAAAAGGACTTTCTTTTGAGGAAGTCATAGAGACGGTAGATAAGTATATTGAAGAAATGAGTACATTTTTCGTACTGGAAAATTTGGAAACGCTGCGTAAGAATGGACGTCTGAGCAGGGTAAAGGCTCTGGTAGCCAGTGCACTGAAGATCAAACCGGTTATGGGATCTACTCCGGAGGGAAGTATCTGCCAGTTTGACCAGGCAAGAGGAATGAATAAGGCGATTGTAAAGATGGTGGAGCTTGTTGGAGAAAAAGGAATCAATATCCACGAAAAGATTGTTGCCATCACATACTGTAACTGCCCGGAAAGAGCGAAGATGCTGGAAGAAGCTATCCGGGAGAGACTGAATCCTGCGAAGATCGTTGTTATGGATACTGCAGGAGTCAGCAGCATGTATGCGAATGATGGAGGCGTTATTGTTGCTGTCTGATCTTGCGGCAGTGCAGGTCCTTGGCTTATTGTTCAGAAAATTATCACATTTCTTTCTGGAGTTGCTGCTTTTCTTTTGAAAACAGATGTGCTATAATAAACGGAGTATTTGAATCGGCAAAGGAGAACAACAATGAGCCAGAAGAAAGTTGACAAATATAAAAACAACAAATTTGGACGAAGCAGTGTTCAGAAGAAAGAACGGGTGGAATTTGTTCTTGAGATGGCGGCGTGGATTCTGATCGCGGCACTGTTTGTAGGCTGGATCGGCTATTCCGCTTATGCGAAGATCCAGGCGAAAGAGGCCAGTGTGAAAGTAGATACAGTAATGGATACATCAGCACTGACAGATTATATTTCAGGATTATCTTCAGACAGCGCCGAGTAAAGGCTTGTTTGATGACAGTAACCAAAATAAAATAATTAAAGATGAAGAAATCTCCAGGATGTAGGAATGAGCATCCTGGAGATTTTTTACGTAAAACAATATAATAAAAAACAGGTCTGCTCTGAAGCAAACCTGTTTTGACTTATACGTTTTTTATGGTTATAGATTTATCGGGTAAATTATAACTTTGTAACGTTAGCAGCCTGCATTCCGCGAGCGCCCTCTGTTAAGTCATAGGATACAGCCTGTCCCTCTTCAAGAGATTTGAAGCCTTCACCGTTGATTGCGGAGAAATGTACGAATACATCCTGTCCGTCCTCACCTGTGATAAAACCATAGCCTTTTTCTGCGTTGAACCACTTTACAGTTCCCTTGTTCATTTTGTGTTACCTCCATAAAAATAAAAAAGTTAAAATAGCCTTCTGATGATAATAAAAAATCACCAGATTTTACAGACTATATTCATGTAAATATAATCTCTAAAAACTAGTGATTTTACATTAAATATCTTGCCATGTTCTGATTATATAACCCGTGTTTTGAAATGTCAAGGAGAAAATTCCAACAATTTCAGTACATAAAACAGGACTGAAACGCTTTGTAAAAAAATTCTTTATAAAAAGAGAATTTTCGTGTATGATATAGTAGATATGGAAAATAAAAAGATGAGAGGAGAACATAAATGGGGATTCTGATTCGAGGAGGCCGGATCGTGGATGCGGCTACAGATACGGATAAAACAGGCGATATTTATCTGGAAGACGGGATCATCACGGAAATTGGCCAGAAGCTGAAAAAGAAAGACGGCGACCGTGTGATTGATGCAAAAGGAAAGCTGGTCATGCCGGGAATCATCGACCTTCATGTCCATTTTCGTGATCCGGGACAGACACATAAGGAAGACATTATGAGCGGTGCAGCGGCAGCTGCCCATGGAGGCGTGACCACAGTAGTTGCCATGCCAAATACAACTCCTACCATTGATAATCCGGACAGAGTAAATTATGTACATAATAAAGCGGCCCAGTTTTCCGGCATTCATGTGCTTCAGGCAGGTGCTGCCACGAAGGGTGAGAAGGGAACGGAGCTTTCGGATATCGCAGGAATGGTAAAGGTCGGTATCCCGGCAGTTTCCGAAGATGGTAAATCAGTGATGAATACAGCACTCTGTAAAGAAGCAATGAAAATTGCGGCAGAATGCGGAGTTCCGTTTTTTGATCACTGTGAAGATATTGACCTGCGTGGGGACGGATGTATGAACGATGACGAGAATGCCAGAAGACTGGGACTTCCGGGAATCTGCAATGCGGTGGAGGATACCATTACGGCCAGAGATATCATTCTGGCGCTGGAAACAGGTGTGCATCTTCACCTCTGCCATTGTTCCACTTATGGTGATGCCGAGATGATGAAGTTCGTAAAAGAAAAAGGATATGATAATATCACGGCAGAAGTGTGCCCTCACCATTTTATCCTTTCATCTGATGATATAAAAACCGATGATCCGAATTACAAGATGAATCCGCCTCTTCGTACACCGAAGGATGTGGAAGCGCTGAAACAGGGGTTGAAAGATGGTACCATTGAGGTAATCAGTACAGATCACGCACCACACAGTGCAGAGGAAAAAACAGGTTCCATGAAGAATACGCCATTTGGAATCGTAGGACTTGAGACAAGCCTTCCGCTTACCTACACAGAGCTGGTAGAAAAAGGTGTGATTACATTAAAACAGATGGTGGAGAAGATGTGCCTGAACCCTGCAAAGATTCTGGGACTCGAAAGCGGAACGCTGCAGGAAGGCCACCCGGCAGATGTGATTATTGTAGATACGGAGCAGGAGTATACTATCGATAAAAATAAATTTGTTTCCAAAGGTCACAATACGCCATTTGACGGATGGAAAGTAAAGGGAAAAGTTCTTTATACCATCTGTGACGGAAAAATTATATTTGAAAATCAGGAGGAGAAATAATCATGATTAACAAACTGATCAGCAACATTCGCAAAACAAATGCACCAATCGTTGTAGGACTGGACCCTATGCTGAATTATATTCCGGAACATATCCAGAAGAAGGCTTTTGCAGAGTTCGGGGAAACCTTGGAAGGTGCTGCAGAAGCAATCTGGCAGTATAACAAAGGAATTGTGGATGCCACCTATGATCTGATTCCTGCAGTAAAACCACAGATTGCCATGTATGAGCAGTTTGGTATCCCGGGGCTGATCGCATACAAGAAGACCGTTGATTACTGTAAATCCAAAGATCTGGTTGTGATCGGTGATATCAAGAGAGGTGACATCGGATCTACATCTGCAGCCTATGCAGTTGGACATCTGGGACAGGTTCAGGTAGGCTCCAAGAAATATGCAGGTTTTGATGAGGATTTTGCTACAGTCAATCCGTATCTTGGTTCTGATGGTGTGAAACCTTTTATGGATATCTGCAAAGAGGAGAAAAAAGGTATTTTTGTTCTGGTAAAAACTTCCAACCCGTCAAGCGGTGAGTTCCAGGATCGTGTTATTGATGGCCGTCCGCTCTATGAGCTGGTAGGCGAGAAAGTTGCACAGTGGGGCGATGAGCTTATGGGCGACGAATACAGTTATGTAGGCGCTGTTGTAGGTGCAACTTATCCGGAAATGGGAAAAGTATTAAGAAAAATCATGCCGAAGACATTTATCCTTGTTCCTGGATATGGGGCACAGGGTGGAAAAGGAGCAGATCTTGTCCATTTCTTTAATGAAGACGGACTTGGAGCTATTGTAAACTCTTCCAGAGGAATCATTGCTGCATACAAGCAGGAAAAATATAAAGAGTTTGGTGCTGAAAATTACGCAGATGCCTCCAGAGCGGCTGTAAAAGATATGATCGCGGACATCAGCGGCGCACTGGAGAACAGATAATACAGGAGGCATTTTATGAGCACGTCAGAAAATAAGAAAACAAAAAAGTCCTGTAAGATTCTAAGCCAGGAATGTATAGGTACAGATATTTACAGCATGTGGCTGGATGCGGGGGAAATTGGGAAAAATGCAGTGCCGGGACAGTTTGTATCTCTTTACAGCCGCAACGGCAGCAAACTTCTTCCAAGACCCATCAGTCTCTGTGAGATCGATAAGGAAGAGGGAAAACTGAGACTGGTATATCGTGTTACCGGAAAAGGAACTGGTACGGAGGAATTTTCCAGACTTCATGCAGGAGTACCTGTTGAGACATTGGGACCTCTTGGAAATGGTTTTCCACTGGATGCAGTAAAAGGCAAAAAAGTATTTCTCATGGGCGGTGGAATTGGAATCCCGCCAATGCTGGAAACTGCCAAAGAGCTGGATGCAGAGAAGATCATGGTTCTTGGATACAGAGATGAGCTGTTTCTGAATAAGGAATTTGAAGCTTACGGAGATGTCTATGTGGCAACGGAAGATGGATCTGCCGGAACAAAGGGAAATGTCATGGATGCTATCCGTGAGAATGGCCTTGAGGCAGATGCGATCTTTGCCTGTGGACCGGCGCCAATGCTCCGTGCCATCAAGGCATATGCCCTTGAAAAGGGAATTCCCTGCTGGATTTCCATGGAAGAGCGTATGGCCTGTGGTGTAGGTGCATGCCTTGCCTGCGTATGTAAATCCAAAGATGTAGATTCCCATTCCCATGTACATAACAAGCGAGTATGTAAAGATGGACCTGTATTCTTAAGTACGGAGGTAGAGTTATGAGCAGAATGAAGGTAAATCTTGCCGGCGTAGAGCTTAAGAATCCGGTAATGACAGCGTCCGGAACATTTGGTTCCGGAGCGGAATACAGTGAATTTGTGGACCTGAATAAACTTGGTGCGGTTGTGACAAAAGGTGTGGCCAATGTACCGTGGCCGGGAAATCCTACACCAAGGGTGACTGAAACAGCGTCCGGAATGCTCAATGCCATCGGCCTTCAGAATCCGGGAATCGATGTATTCTGTGAGAGAGATATTCCGTTCCTTAAGAAATATGACACAAAGATCATTGTCAATGTCTGCGGAAAATCCACGAAGGATTACTGTGAGGTTGTGGAACGCCTTGGAAATGAGCCTGTGGACATGCTGGAGATCAATGTTTCCTGTCCGAATGTCAAGGAAGGCGGGATTGCCTTTGGCCAGAATCCGAAAGCTCTTGAAGACATTACGAAAGAAGTTAAGAAATATGCAAAACAGCCGGTGATCATGAAGCTGAGCCCCAATGTTACCGATATTACCGAGATGGCGAAAGCAGCAGAAGCCGGTGGTGCAGATGTGCTTTCCCTGATCAATACTCTGACAGGAATGAAGATCGATATCAACCGTCGTACATTTGCGCTGGCAAATAAAACAGGCGGAATGTCCGGCCCTGCAGTAAAACCGGTCGCTGTCCGCATGGTATATCAGGTGGCAAATGCGGTATCCCTTCCGATCATCGGAATGGGTGGCATCGCAACCTGTGAGGATGCACTGGAGTTTATCATGGCAGGCGCTACTGCCGTATCTGTGGGAACCGCAAACTTTTTCAATCCTTATGCAACAGAAGAAATTGCGGAGGGAATCCAGGCATTTCTTGAAAAAGAGAAGGTTGAAGATATCAATGAACTGATCGGTGTGGTGAAATAACGGGAATTTCCATAATTTGCAATTCTGTTATACATATGTTAGAATGAACGCGGATAAGCAAAGTGATTGCACACACGAATCACAGCAGAACAAAGAAAGAATATCCGTTTTGCTGTGTACATGAAAAATATGGAGGATTAAATAAATGGAACAGTATAAGCAGGAATTTATTGAGTTTATGATCGACTGTAATGTCCTGAAATTTGGAGATTTTACTACGAAATCGGGAAGAAAAACACCATTTTTTGTAAATACAGGATTTTATCGTACCGGTGCACAGCTTCGTAAACTGGGTCAGTATTACGCAAAAGCGATCGAGAGCAAATTCGGACTGGATTTTGATGTGCTGTTTGGACCGGCATATAAAGGAATTCCTCTTTCTGTGGCAGCAACCATGGAAATCAGTGAAATGTACGGAAAGGATATCCGTTACTGTTCCAACCGTAAGGAAGTAAAAGACCACGGAGATAAGGGAATCCTTCTTGGCAGCCCGATCCAGGATGGGGATAAAGTAGTGATCATTGAGGACGTTACGACTGCCGGAACATCCATTAAGGAAGCACTTCCGATTATCAAAGCACAGGGAGATGTAAATCCGATCGGTCTTGTGGTTTCTGTTGACCGTATGGAACGTGGTCAGGGAACCAAGAGTGCTCTGAAAGAGATTGAAGAGAATTATGGTCTTCAGACTACAGCAATTGTAACCATGGCTGAGGTGGTTGAGCACCTCTACAATAAAGAATACAAAGGCCGTGTTGTGATTGATGATAAGCTGAAAGCAGCCATCGATGCATATTATGAGCAGTACGGTGCAGAATAATACTGGTACAGAATATCATAATAAAAGAGCAGCGGATTCCGAATGTCCGCTTTTACTGGGAGGACACAGACTTATGAATGAAAAAATTTATAAAACCATGGCGAGCAGCGGGGCGGGAAGTCTTGCACTCGGTATTGTCGTTCTGGTGACGGGACTTGTCACAGGGATTCTGATGATCGTGAACGGTGCGAGACTGCTCAAAAGAAAATCAGAGATTTTGATCTAGGAAAAATATAAACAAAAATTCCGGAAAGCCGCACTCTGTTTCGTGTGGCTTTTCGGGCATTTAAGCAGGGGAGAATATTGAAAAAGGGGACAAAACACAGAGTAAAAAAACTCGGGACAGCTTTTTTTGTGCTGTATGTCCTGATACTTGTATACCTTCTTTTCTTTTCGGAAGGTTATGGCCGGGTAGCAGACGCGGAAAGAGAATTTCGATATAATTTTGTTCCGTTTGTTGAAATCAGGCGTTTTTGGGTCTACAGGAAACAATTAGGGATGTTTGCACTTTTTACAAATATTTTCGGAAATGTGCTGGGATTTATGCCATATGGGTTTGTTCTTCCGGTGATAAACCGAAGAATGCGAAATGGCTTTTTTATTATATTATCCGGTTTTTCCATCAGTCTGACGGTGGAGGTGATCCAGCTGATCACCAGGGTCGGATGTTTTGATGTGGATGATATGATACTGAATACTCTGGGCGCGGCACTGGGATATGGAATTTACGCAGTCTGCGACAAAATTAGGAGAAAACATTAATGGCAAGAAGATATCGATATGCATTTGCAAAAAAAAGAGAAGCTGCGAAAGGAAAGTGGTCCGTAGGACTGGCAGCAGCTTCCCTCGTGCTGTTTATTGTGGCAGTTGTGCTTGCACTTTTTCTTGACGGAAAGCTCGGGGGCCTGATTGGCGGAACCGGGCTTTTTGCGATGCTGCTGTCAGCATACGGCTTTGCACTGGGCCTTTCCAGCTTTTCAGAGGAAAACCGGAAACACCGCACAAGTATGATCGGATCAATCTTAAACGGTGTGATTCTGGTAATCTGGCTGGGACTTTTTTTATCAGGAGTATAAAAAATGGAAGAAAAAGAACGATTAAAAAAACAGCTTGATTTTATCCTGGAAGTAGATAAAGTCAAAAATATTTTCCGTCAGACGTATCTTGCAGACGGAAACAGGAAAGAAAACGATGCGGAACATTCCTGGCATCTGGCGCTGATGGCAGTGCTTCTGAAGGAATATTCCAACGAGGAAGTGGATCTGTCGAAGGTAATTCCCATGGTACTGGCACATGATCTTGTGGAGATTGATGCGGGAGATACCTATGCGTACGATGAGAAAGGGGCAGCCACCAAGGATGCCAGAGAGCGAAAAGCAGCGGAACGGATCTACGGATTGCTGCCGGAAGATCAGGGACAGTGGCTGAAAGCACTCTGGGAGGAGTTTGAGGCCTACGAAACTCCAGAGGCGAAATTTGCCCATGTGCTGGATAACTGTCAGCCATTGTTTCTCAATGATGCTTCCAACGGAAGAAGCTGGGAAGAACATCAGGTAAAGAAAAGTCAGATTTATAAGAGAAACCAGAAAACAGGAGAAGGCTCCGAAGTGATCTGGGAATATATGAAAGAACTGATCGACAAACATATTGCCCTGGGGCATGTGATTGATGATGAAAAAGATGGGAGATGAAGTTTTGGACGAATGCATGAAAGAACGTTACGGACTTGCAAAAGAGCGGATCCGTGAGGTCATAACAGAAGAGACGGTAAAAGAACCGTTTGGAGATTTTTTCAGAAAGATGGCGCAGTTTCTTTCCATGACAGCAGATGTGATGGATGAGGAGAATGTGGAACTTACCCTGGAGGAGCTGAAGGAGCGAAATCATCGCTTTTATCAGGATATCCTTCCGGAAAACTATGAAAGCAGTTATGGAAATCCGGCTTATGCAGTAAATAAGCTGGGAGATTATGGAAAAGCTTTCAGTTTCCTGTATGCAGAACTTGCCGGAACAGTGGCTTATGCACATGAGAAAAGACTGTGGGATATGACAGTATCCATGGAACTGTTTCTGGAAGTATACTCTGCATTTTGTGAGGAAGAGCTTCCGGAGGCTGCAACAATAGAGGGAATCCTTCGTTCCTATGTGAATGACTACTGTCAGGATATGATGGAACAGAGAATCCGGGAGGGCGTAGATCCGGAACTTGATTTTGCAGCAGAGATTATTATGAATTCTGATCTTTCTGATCTGAGATATCTGTATCGTTACGGAGAGTATGTTTCTGAGAATGAGACAGGAGTGGCGGAGTTCTTAAATTCCCTTTCCCAGGAAGAGATCGATAAGATGGCTTCTACTTATACAGAAGGTTATCGGATCGGATTTATCACCGGACGAAAAGATATCACAAAGAAGAAAACCGTAAATATCCGTTACAGCCTTGGATTTGAGCGTATGGTAAAGGCTGCGATCCTTCAGTTTGAAAAAATGGGACTGAAACCGGTGATCTACCGTCATGCAACACATGCAGTGAACAAAAGAGGCGCAGTTCGTGTGGGCTATACCGGTGGCGTTGCCAATCCGCAGTACGATTACGATCATCGTCAGGACAGTGCACTGTTCCTGGACGGAGATTTTGTGCAGCGAAAACTCCGTGCCATGCAGACTTCTTATGAGAAGTACAGAGAACTGGCAGAGGTACATGGAGGCCCGGCCTGCATTGACACGTTTGGAGAAAATCCGTTCTCTCCGGTAAGCAAACCGGAAGCTTACGCATTAAGTGAGGCACAGCAGAAGCTGCAGACAGAGCTTGACAATGAATCCGGACAGATCGTAAACCGTTACATTAAAGGTGATGAGAGAAGTTTTACCATTATTGCCTATCCGGTTCCTGAGATCGGTGGAAATTATGAGGAAATTTTCCGTGAGATCGTAAAGATCAATACTCTGGATTATCATCTTTATCAGGAGATCCAGCAGACGATCATCAATACTCTGGACACCTGTGAGTGGGTGGAGGTCAAAGGCCGTGGAGATAATGAGACGGATCTTCTGATCCATCTTCATGAGCTGACAGATCCGAAGAAACAGACGAATTTTGAGAACTGCGTGGCAGATGTGAACATTCCGGTAGGAGAAGTCTTTACCTCCCCGCAGCTTGCAGGAACCGGCGGGATCCTTCATGTGAAAAAAGTATATCTGAACGGATTGCAGTTCCGTGACCTGAAACTGGTATTTGACTGCGGTCAGGTGATCGATTATACCTGCTCCAATTTTAAAACAGAAGAAGAAAACAGGAAGTATATCGAGGATAACATCCTCCATCATCATCCGAAGATCCCGATGGGTGAATTTGCCATTGGTACAAACACCACAGCTTATGTGGCAGCACTGAAATACGGAATTGCGGACAAGCTTCCGATCCTGATCGCAGAGAAAATGGGACCGCATTTCGCAGTGGGTGATACCTGCTACAGCTGGGCAGAAGATACACCGGTATACAATCCGGACGGAAAAGAGATCATTGCCAGAGACAACGAGATTTCCGAGATGCGTAAGGATGATGTAAGCCTTGCTTATTATGGATGCCACACGGATATCACCATTCCTTATGATGAGCTTGGAAGCATCCGTGTGATTGATGATGAGGGAGAAATGATCTCCATTATTGAAAATGGAAGGTTTGTTCTTCCTGGAACCGAGGAATTAAACCGTCCTTTTGAAAATCTTCCATTAAATATTAATATAAGTTAATTAGTAAATTTACAGTTTTTCCGATCGTATTGACAGAAAGTGAGAATATACGTAGAATAACCATAACAATAGTCAAACAACTACAGGTAAACATTCAGTTAGTGTACCACGAAAGGAGAACACAATGGCAAAAGTAGGAATTGTAATGGGTAGTGATTCAGATATGCCGGTTATGAGTAAAGCAGCAGATATCCTGGAGAAACTGGGAATTGATTATGAAATGAAGATCATTTCCGCACACAGAGAACCAGATGTATTTTTCGAGTATGCAAAGACAGCAGAAGAAAAAGGCTTCAAAGTGATCATCGCAGGCGCAGGAATGGCAGCTCATCTTCCGGGAATGTGTGCGGCGATCTTTCCAATGCCGGTAATCGGTATCCCGATGCATACAACATCTCTGGGAGGAAGAGATTCCCTTTACTCTATCGTACAGATGCCAAGCGGTATCCCGGTTGCCACAGTAGCGATCAACGGCGGTGCCAATGCGGGACTTCTTGCAGCCAAGATCCTTGCAACTTCTGATGCAGAGCTTCTTTCCAGACTGAAAGCGTACAGCCAGGATCTGAAAGAACAGGTTGAGAAGAAAGACGCAAGACTTCAGGAAGTTGGATACAAGAACTACTAAGAACCGGTTATAAATTTTTTACCATAAAAATAAAAGAGTGTTGTCATAAGGAGGACATTATGGATTACAAGACTTCAGGCGTAGATATTGAGGCAGGATACAAATCAGTAGAGCTGATGAAAAAACACATTGCCAAGACAATGAGACCGGAGGTACTTGGAGGAATCGGTGGATTCTCAGGTGCATTTTCCATGGAGAAATTCAAAGATATGGAAGAACCTACACTGGTTTCCGGAACAGACGGATGCGGAACCAAGGTTAAGGTAGCCATGGTTATGGACAAACATGATACCATCGGAATCGATGCCGTAGCCATGTGCGTGAATGATATTGCGTGTGCAGGCGGCGAGCCACTGTTTTTCCTGGACTACATTGCCTGCGGCAAAAACTATCCGGAGAAGATCGCAGAGATCGTAAAAGGTGTTGCAGAAGGCTGCGTACAGTCTGAGGCGGCTCTGATCGGCGGTGAGACGGCAGAACATCCTGGACTTATGCCGGAGGATGAGTATGACCTTGCCGGATTTGCCGTAGGAATCGTTGACAAAAAAGATCTTCTCACAGGAGAGGCCCTGAAACCGGGAGATGTCCTGATCGGTATGGCATCCACAGGTGTTCACAGCAACGGATTTTCTCTTGTACGTAAAGTATTCGACATGACAAAAGAATCCCTGGATACTTATTATGATGAACTTGGAACAACTCTGGGAGAGGCACTGATCGCACCGACCAGAATCTATGTAAAAGCACTGAAGAGCATCCGCGAGACCGGAGTGAAGATCCATGCATGCAGCCATATCACAGGCGGCGGATTCTATGAGAACATTCCGCGTATGCTGAAAGAGGGAACCAGAGCTGTTGTCAAGAAAGACAGCTATCCGGTACTTCCAATCTTCAAACTTCTTGCAGAAAAAGGAAATATTGAAGAGCATATGATGTACAATACATACAATATGGGCCTTGGAATGATCCTGGCAGTAGATCCTGCAGATGTTGACAAAACAATGGAAGCGATCCGTAAGACTGGTGACAAGCCATATGTAGTAGGAAGCATCGAAGAAGGAGAAAAGGGAGTGACCTTATGTTAAAGATCGGCGTTCTTGTTTCCGGCGGAGGAACAAATCTTCAGGCAATCCTGGATGCCATTGATGCAGGAGAGATCACAAACGCAGAAGTGGATATCGTGATCAGCAACAATGCTTCTGCCTACGCACTGGAAAGAGCCAGAAAACATGACATAGAAGCGATATGTATCGCACCAAAAGACTATCCGGACAGGGAGGCTTTCCATAAAGCATTGCTTTCCAAACTTCAGGAGAGAGGGGTAGACCTGATCGTTCTTGCGGGATATCTGGTTGCGATTCCTCCGATGATGGTGGAGGCATATCCAAACAAGATCATCAATATCCATCCGTCTCTGATCCCGTCTTTCTGCGGAAAAGGTTTCTATGGACTGAAGGTTCATGATGCAGTTCTTGCAAGAGGAGTAAAAGTAACCGGTGCTACGGTTCATTTCGTAGATGCAGGTACAGATACAGGCCCGATCATCCTTCAGAAAGCGGTGAAGGTAAAAGACGGAGACACATCCAAGGAGCTTCAGAGACGTGTAATGGAGAAAGCAGAATGGAAGATCCTTCCGGAAGCCATCAATCTTATCGCCAATGACAAGATCACAGTGACAGATGGAATTGTTTCTTTAAAGTAATCACAAAACAGATGAAACAAAGGAGTAAACAGATGAAAGTATTAATCGTAGGAAGCGGCGGAAGAGAGCATGCAATTGCATGGAGTGTTGCAAAAAGCCCGAAAGTTGACAAGATTTACTGTGCACCTGGAAATGCAGGAATCGCAGAGTACGCAGAATGCGTAGATATCGGAGCAATGGAATTCGAGAAACTGGCAGCCTTTGCCAAAGAAAAAGAGATCGATCTTACCATCGTGGGAATGGATGATCCTCTTGTGGGCGGAATCGTAGATGTATTTGAGGCAGAGGGACTTCGTGTATTCGGACCGCGCAAAAACGCAGCCATTCTGGAAGGCTCCAAGGCTTTTTCCAAGGATCTTATGAAGAAATACGATATCCCTACTGCAGCTTATGAGAATTTTGATGATCCGGAGAAAGCTCTGGAATATTTAAGAACCGAAGCAAAATTCCCGATCGTTCTGAAAGCAGATGGCCTTGCACTTGGAAAAGGTGTTCTGATCTGCCAGGATCTTGCAGAGGCAGAAGCCGGCGTAAAAGAGATCATGGAAGATAAAAAATTCGGAAATGCTGGAAATACCATGGTAATTGAAGAATTCATGACAGGTCGTGAAGTTTCCGTGCTTTCTTTTGTAGATGGAAAGACCATTCGCACCATGACATCCGCACAGGATCACAAACGTGCCAAGGATGGAGACCAGGGACTGAATACCGGTGGAATGGGAACATTTTCCCCAAGTCCGTTCTATACTCCGGAAGTAGATGAATTCTGTAAGAAATATATTTATCAGAAGACTGTAGATGCCATGGCATCTGAGGGACGTCCGTTTAAGGGAATTATTTTCTTTGGACTGATGCTTACTGCAGATGGCCCGAAGGTACTGGAATATAATGCAAGATTTGGTGATCCGGAAGCACAGGTTGTTCTTCCGCGTATGGAGAATGATATTATTGAAGTGATGGAAGCCTGTGTAGACGGAAATCTGGATCAGATTGATCTGAAATTCGAAGACAATGCGGCAGTATGTGTTGTTCTTGCAAGTGATGGATATCCTGTAAAATATGAAAAGGGTATTCCGATTCAGGGATTTGAGAACTTCAAGGACAAAGATGGATACTACTGTTTCCATGCTGGAACCAAATTTAAAGACGGCCAGATCGTTACAAACGGAGGCCGTGTTCTTGGTATCACTGCCAAGGGAAAAACGCTGAAAGAGGCAAGAAAGAACGCATATGCTGCTACTGAGTGGATCAGTTTTGCAAACAAATATATGCGTCATGACATTGGAAAAGCGATCGACGAGGCATGAATTGGTCAGTTTTCACAGGCACAGCTTGACGAAAACAGGGATTTCATTGTACAATAGTAACAACTATGAAACACAGTGAGTAGTTACGAATAATAAAAAGCTGGATGCCATTTCTTTGCTGAAGTGTCGCATCCAAGTGATGAGGCAGAGAGGACAGAAAAATGGGAATCAGTGTAGAAGAAGCAATTCATGAACTCAGAAACAGGGAAGAAGTATTTGTTGCATATTCACAGGCAACCAAGCTTCCGTATGTAACCTGTGATGATGAGACATTTAATGATCAGGCGAGAATTTTTGCCACAGAAGAAGAAATAAAAGAATATGGAAAACAGCTCCTGGAGGATAAGATCCTTCTTATGGGCATGAAATATGAGAAGAAAGATTTTCCGAGACTGTATGGAACGCTGTATGCAATCGGAGTAAACAGTGTAATCTGGATTGACGGAGAAGAGCAGATTGAAATAGAAATTGGAAAAATCGCAAAGCAGAGAGATATGAGTAAAATCGAGCCGGCGAAGAGACCGCTTCTGAATCCATCTCTTGAGCTTTCCGGTATTTACTTTATGCAGGAACTTCGCCGTCCGGTAAAACAGGAAGAACACAAAAATATCCGTGAGCTTGAAGAAGAGCTGATCGCGAATTTACGAAAAGCAGAATTTCTGATTGCTATCAATGCAGAACAGGAAGAAGACGGAAAACTTCATATTCCATATCTGAAAAACAAAGAGGACAAGATTCTGCAGCCTGTATTCACAGATGTTATGGAGTTTGAGAAATTCGGAAGAGGTAAAAATCTCCGTGTTGCAAAAGTAACCATGGACAAACTTCCGAGCCTGATGATTCCACAGGCAAACGCTTATGTGATAAATCCACTGGGCTTTAATCTGATTCTGAACAAAGAACAGGTAGAAAAGATTGCAGGGATCAGCAAATAAAAACAAAAAATTACAGCAGGCTGCCAGGATGAAACTGGGCAGCCTTTTGCTGTTGTAGAGGAGAGATTGCCCTATGGTGATAGAAATCGATTTTAACAGTGATGAGGCGATCTATATGCAGATCACCAATCAGATCATAATGGGGATAGCTACATCAAGACTTCATGAGGGGGATGCTCTGCCCTCTGTACGGCAGCTTGCAAGTATTGCAGGAATTAATATGCATACGGTAAACAAGGCATATGCACTGCTTCGGCAGGAAGGTTTTGTAACCATTGACAGACGGAAGGGCGCTGTGATCTCCATTGATGCGGATAAGGTCAGAGCTCTGGAAGAAATGAAACAGAATCTGACAGTGGCAATGGCATGGGGATGTTGTAAAAATGTAACAAGGGAAGAAGTTCACCAGCTGGTGGATGAGATTTTTGACGAATATGACACAGACAGATAGGAGGAGACATCATGCAGGAACGATATACAAAACAGGCGGAGAATGTTCTTGTTCTGGCAAAACAGGCAGCCAGCTCCTGCGGACATAGTTATATTGGCACGGAGCATCTGTTGGTCGGTCTTGTGGAAGAAAAAGAGGGAACTGCTGGAAGAGTGCTGGAAGAATTTGGTATTCAGGCAGATAAAACCCTGGCACTGATTGATGAACTGATCGCACCGCCGGGAAATACGGCAGTTGCACAGAAACCGGGATTCAGTCCCAGAACAAGACGGGTTCTGGAAAATGCATATGCGGAAGCGGAGGCCATGCATTTTGAGGAGGCAGGCACCGAGCATCTACTGCTGGCAATGTTAAAAGAAACAGACTGTGTAGGTACAAGACTTTTGTATACCATGGGAGTGAATATCCAGAAACTTTATGCGGCAGTTCTTGCTGCTATGGGAATGGACAGCGATGCTATTGCGGAAGAATTCCAATCTGTAAAGGCTTCCAGAGGAAAAAATGGAAGTGCCACACCAACGCTTGACCAGTACAGCAGGGATCTTACAGAAATGGCGGAAGAGGGCAAACTGGATCCGGTTGTGGGAAGAGATAAGGAGATTGCCAGACTGATCCAGATTTTAAGTAGAAGAACCAAGAACAATCCATGCCTGACAGGAGAACCCGGAGTCGGAAAAACAGCTATTGTAGAGGGGCTTGCACAGCGGATTGTCACAGGAATGGTTCCGGATACTGTAAAAGATAAACGTGTGGTAGTTCTGGATCTTTCCGGAATGGTAGCAGGAAGCAAATATCGTGGAGAATTTGAAGAACGTATTCGAAATGTCATTGACGAAGTAAGGGAACAGCAGGGAATCCTTCTTTTTATTGATGAGATTCACACAATTATCGGCGCCGGTGGGGCAGAGGGTGCTCTGGATGCCTCTAACATTCTGAAACCTTCTCTTTCCAGAGGAGAGATTCAGCTGATTGGGGCGACGACTCTGGAGGAATACCGGAAATATATTGAAAAAGATGCAGCTCTGGAACGCCGTTTTCAGCCTATTACAGTAGAAGAGCCTACGGAGGAAGAAGCAATTGAAATTCTGAAAGGCCTGCGTCCATACTATGAGAAACATCACGGGGTAGAGATTCTGGATGAGGCACTTGAAGCGGCGGTAAAAATGTCTGTCCGTTATATTAATGACCGTTTCCTTCCGGACAAAGCCATTGATATCATTGACGAAGCTGCTTCCAAAGTGCAGCTAGCTGGATATCATCCGTCGCCGGAGGCAGAGGCGCTGGAGCGGGAAATTCACGATATTCTGAAAGAAAAAGAACAGGCGGTTGTAAATGCAGATCTGGAACATGCGAAAGAAGCGCAGGCCAGACAGAACGAAGCGGAAGCAGAACTTGAAAAACTCCGCAGAAAAGCAGATCGCCGAAACAGACGGAAAGCTCTCACTGTTGGAGAGGCAGCAGTTGCGGATATTGTATCCGACTGGACTAAAATTCCGGTACAGAGGCTGACAGAAGGAGAATCCAGACGTCTGGCAAATCTGGAAAAAGTTCTAAAAAAACGTGTAATCGGCCAGGATGAGGCGGTTTCTGCAGTTGCCCGTGCAGTAAAAAGAGGTAGGGTAGGCTTAAAAGATCCGGCAAGACCAATCGGTTCTTTCCTATTTCTGGGACCTACCGGAGTTGGAAAAACGGAACTTTCCAAAGCACTGGCAGAAGCTGTATTTGGAAGTGAGCAGGCAATGATTCGTGTAGATATGTCTGAATATATGGAAAAACACAGCGTATCCAAATTGATCGGATCTCCTCCGGGATATGTAGGATATGAAGAAGGCGGACAGCTCAGTGAAAAAGTGAGAAGAAATCCGTACAGTGTAATTCTTTTTGATGAAATCGAAAAAGCACATCCGGATGTGTTTAATATTCTTTTACAGGTGCTGGATGATGGCCATATCACAGATGCTCATGGCAGGAAAGTGGATTTCAAACAGACGATTATTATTATGACTTCCAATGCCGGTGCACAGGTGATTATGGAACCGAAGCATCTTGGCTTTATGTCCGGCGACACAGAAAAACAGAATTACGACCGAATGAAAAACGGAGTTATGGAAGAAGTTCGAAGGATGTTTAAACCGGAATTTCTGAATCGAATTGATGAGATTATGGTATTTCATTCTCTCAATAAAGAGAATATCCGCAAAATTGTTACGATCCTGCTCAAGAATCTGGAAAAACGATGCCAGGAACAGCTGAATATCACTCTGAAAATTACAGGAGCGGCAAAAGATCTCATTGCAGATGAAGGTTTTGACAGTAAGTATGGTGCAAGACCACTGCGTCGTGCAATCCAGACAAAAATCGAAGATGAAATGGCAACGGAAATTCTGGCAGGAAAGATCAAAGCAGGAGATACGGTACAGGTAAAAGCAAAAGATAAAAAAATCTGCTTTTCTATTACAGTTTCCGGGGAATGAAACCGGAGTTTTTGAAAAGTATAAGAATTTTGTCACTTTCTATGGCAAAAAGAAAAAAAATAAGCTATAATTAACATCATCTTAAAGATACAACAAAAGAATTTCAGGAGGACATAAGATCATGGCAGTGGTACAGGAATTGATCCGTACAGAAGATAACGGTACTATCAGTTTTGGAGATTACGAATTAAACCAGAAATCCAAACTGTCGGATTATCAGTATCAGGGAGATATGTATAAAGTAAAAACATATAAGGAGATTACCAAGCTTGAGCGCAATGGAATGTTCGTATATGAGTCTGTTCCGGGAACAAGTGTATTTCATCTTCAGCAGGATGGAACTACAATGAGCTTTGAGGTACAGGGCTTTGAGGACTCTCAGATCACAGTAGAACTTGAAGCTGAGACAGAATATCAGGTATTTATCGATGGAGCGAGCACAGGCACCATGACTACAAACCTGGGTGGCAAGCTTTCTTTCAGTGTTGAACTGGATGCGAACACCAAAGCAGAAGTAAAAATCGTAAAATGCTAAAAAATAAAAAAACAGTATATTTCTGCCAGGAATGCGGGTATGAATCGGCCAAATGGATGGGGCAATGTCCTGCATGTAAGGCATGGAATACATTTGTGGAGGAAACGGTTTCTTCTAAAAAAACCGCTTCCTCCGGCGTAAAAGTATTGCAGAAGAAGACAGAACCTGTAATTTTAAAAGATATCAGCCTTTCGGCAGATGAACGTCAGAGCTGTGGAATCGGTGAATTGGACAGGGTACTGGGAGGCGGAATTGTTCCTGGCTCCCTTGTTTTGGTGGGTGGAGATCCCGGAATCGGTAAATCTACCCTGCTTCTTCAGGTCTGCAGAAATCTTTCTTCCCAGGGAGTATCCGTATTATATATTTCCGGTGAGGAATCTCTGCGGCAGATTAAATTAAGGGCGGACAGACTGGGGAATTTTAATGATAAACTGAAACTGTTATGTGAAACCAATCTTGAAAATATCCGTGAAATCATAGAGCGGACGAAGCCGGATGTGGTAGTCGTGGACTCTATTCAGACAATGTTCCATGAAGATATTACTTCTGCACCGGGAAGTGTTTCACAGGTAAGAGAATCGACCAATGTTCTGATGCAGATTGCAAAAGGCATGGGTGTATCTATTTTTATTGTTGGCCATGTGACAAAAGAAGGTAATGTGGCCGGCCCCCGTGTGCTGGAACATATGGTAGATACCGTGCTTTATTTCGAAGGAGACAGGCATGCTTCCTATCGAATTCTGCGAGCGGTAAAAAACCGCTTTGGATCGACCAATGAGATCGGAGTTTTTGAGATGCAGAATACAGGGCTGGAGGAAGTGAAAAATCCTTCCGAGTTTCTGCTGAATGGAAGACCGGAGAATGCATCCGGTTCCGTAGTAGCCTGCTCTATGGAAGGAACCAGACCGATTCTGGTGGAGATTCAGGCACTGGTGTGCCAGAGTAATTTTGGGATTCCCAGGAGAACGGCAGTTGGTACCGATTTTAATCGTGTAAATCTTCTTATGGCAGTATTGGAGAAAAAAGCAGGAGTTCATCTTGCATCTTCTGATGCTTATGTAAATATTGCCGGAGGAATGAAGATGACGGAACCGGCCATTGACTTAGCAATCTGCCTGGCAATTATTTCCAGTGCCAAAGATATTGTTATTCCGGATTCTGTTATGGTTTTTGGAGAGATTGGCCTAAGTGGCGAAGTCCGGGCTGTCAGCATGGCTGGACAAAGGGTGCAGGAAGCAAAAAAACTGGGATTTGAAACGGTAATCCTGCCGGAAGTGAACCGGGCAGCAACAGAGAGCATGAAAGGAATCCGGCTGATATATGTGGCCGGGATTCGTGATGCGATTTCATATATAATGAGGTAAACAAATATGCAAAAGGTTTTGTCAGTTATCATTCCAGTGTACAATATGGAAAAGTACATCCGTCAGTGCCTGGAATCGCTGATGATCAGAGAGATTCTGGATAAAATAGAAATACTGGTGGTTCTGGACGGATCGACGGACCGGTCTGAAGAGATTGCAATGGAGTATGTGGCAGCACATCCGGATTCTGTCCGTGTGATCAGTAAGCCAAATGGCGGACATGGATCGGCGATCAATACAGGAATGGACCATGCTGCCGGAGAATATGTAAAGGTACTGGACAGTGATGACTGGGTAAATAAAAAAGCTTTTATCAGGCTTGTGGAAGGCCTGGAAAAATTTCACACAGATATTGTCTGGAGCAATTTTTTCTGGGTTTATGAGCAATCCGGGAAAATGAGTATTCAGAACAGACATCCGTTTCCGGGTGTGGAATATGGCAGGAAATATGATTTTCATGAAGTTGCGGAAAAAACATTTGTAAAGATGCATTCCATGACAATTCGAACAGATCTGGTTCGAAAAACAGGAATGAGAATTGATGAAAACTGCTATTATGTAGATGTGGAATTTGTAATGTATCCGATTCCGGAAGTCAAAAGTATTGTATTTCTGGATGAATTTGTATACATGTACAGACTGGGGCGCCAGGGTCAGAGCATGACACTGGAAAAAATGCGAAAGAATCACAGAAATCATGAGAGGGTTCTGAAAAGCCTTCTGAAATATTACCGGAAACAGAGAACAAAAGGGGCCGACAGAGAATACCTGGTATATCTTGAAAATGGAATTTCCAATGTTTTAAGCAGCCATTTTAAGATCTATTTGAGTTTTCCGTGCTCTGTAAAAATGTGCCGCAGACTGCGGAAAATGGATGGAAAAATTCATGAGAGTTATCCCGATATTTATAATGCGGTAGAAAATAAATTTGTATGGGCTATCAGAAAAAGCGGATATCTGTTATACTATCCAGGACACTTTATTATGAGGCTTAGGGAGAAACTAAATGAAGTATAAAACAGTACAGACAATGATGCTTCCTGACAGTACAGAAGAAAATCATGGACTTTATTATCAGGGAACAGAAGGCGTACATGTAATCAATGAAGAAAAAAAATCATTATACATACCGGAGAACGAAAAAGCAGAACTGTTTACATATTTTAATGGTTTTTATCCGGGACAGTGGTCAGAGTATACCGAACTGAACGGGCTTCATGTGGAGGTTACGGTTTCCGGAAATTGCAAAGTAGCGCTCTGTTATACAGATGGAAAAAAAAGTGCTGTATACGAGGAACGAAAATGTATCACCGAGGGAGATACGGCTTCTTTTGAAATGCCTGATCCGGAAAAATTTTCGGCCGTCTGGATTCGAGTGGAAGGACTGGAGCAAGGATGTTATCTCCGGAATATTGTTTTTGGCTCTGAAGTGGAAGTACAGCAGGATGTTCAGATTGCAGTAGTGATCTGTACCTGTCGCCGTGAAAAAGAGGTAATCGGAAATCTTGAGAGGATTTCCAGAATGGAGCAGGAATATCGTCCGAAAGTTTTTCTTATAGATAATGGAAATACACTGACAGAGGAAATGATTCCGGACTGGGTACATCTTGTTTTGAACCGGAACTGTGGAGGCGCAGGTGGATTTACAAGAGGTATGATCGAGGCGCTGAAGATTCCGGAGTTTACTCATGTAATCCTGATGGATGATGATATTGTCCTGAATCCGGATGTGCTTAAAAAAACAGAATTATTTTTATCTGTTGTAAAGAAAAAATGGCAGAAGGCACCTCTTGGAGGTTCACTCATAGAAAGGGATGTTCCATGGAATCAGTTTGAATGCGGAGCATTATGGAACCGTGGAAAAATTCAGGGCGGCAGACAGAATCTGGATCTTCGGAAACCGGAAACTCTTCTCGAAAATGCAAAGATCGAGAACTGGGATTACGGTGGATGGTGGTATTGCTGTATACCGGTACCGTCAATCCGTGAAAAAGGACTTCCACTTCCTGTGTTTATTCACAGAGATGATATTGAATATGGAATTCGTATGGGCAGCCTGATGACTTTGAATGGAATCGGAGTCTGGCATGAGGTCGTAATCAAAAAACTTCCGCAGATGGGAGAATATTATGATATCCGAAATATGGCGATCTTAAATGCTATTCATTATGAGGACTGGACCAAACGTCAGTGGAAAGCCTTTCTGATGAAATGGGCAGCAGGAAATCTACTGAGAGGAAGATATTCCTATATTTATCTGAATATCTGTGCGATGCTGGATTTTCTGAAAGGTGAAAAATGGCTGGAAGACACAGATGGCGTAGAGATTCAGCAGAATGTTGTCAAACGTCTTCCAAAACTGGAAAGACTGGATAAAAAAGAAAAGAATGTATTCTACACAACTCCGGATGTCAGTGTTTATACTGCAGCCAGAAAAAAACGTGTAGTTTATGAAGATTCTGCGGGACTTTGCCTGAAAGCAGACAAAAATCTTGCGGAAACAATACGTCTGAGCATATATTTGTTACTGGCATTGAGGAAAACAGACAGGTACTTTGAAAGAGCCAGGGAAAGCTATCGCAAGAACTGGAAGAAACTGATAACAGAAGAATTCTGGAATAATTATTTGGAGATTGATAAGAATGAGTAAGAATTACAAACTGCAGAATATCCTGTTCTGCGACAATGACAGACTGGAAGCATACTGGGAAATGTTCTTCAAAAGCAGCCGTCCGGTATATGACAGAGAAAAGAAAACAATTGTTTTAGGTGCAGGCCAGGTAATTGATTTCTGCACATATTTTAACTCTATTTCACTTCTGAAATGGAAAACTTATACTTATGCGTCAAAATTAATACTGAAACTGCGTGTAAAAGGTGAAATGGAGATTATCCTTACAGGCTATGAGAAAAAAGATACGCAGTATATCCGAAAAGTTTTGCACAGAGCAAAAGTTTCTGCCGCAGAGCCGCAGGAGATTAGTCTGGAATATCCGGAAAATAATCTGATGCTTGCTGGTTTTGAGATCCATACACATGGAATATGTGTGGTTTATGGTGGAGAGTATGATACAGAAATCGATGAGGAACAGGTACGTCATGTATCTCTTCATCTTTGCACTACTACATTTAAGAAAGAGGATTATATCCTTCCTAATATTCAGCTTCTGAAGGATACCGTACTTGCAGGTAACGATAGCCTGGCGAAGAATCTTTGGATTCATGTAGTGGATAATGGACGCACACTTCCGGTAGAAGAGCTGGAAACAGAACATGTAATGGTACATCCCAATCTGAATGTAGGCGGGGCTGGTGGTTTTACACGAGGTATGCTGGAGGCAATGGACCATAAGGAGAAGCCGACACACGTTCTCCTCATGGATGACGACGTTATGATCCTTCCGGAGAGTCTGATCCGTACCTATAATCTTCTGAAGATTGTTCGTCCCGAGTATGAGCATCACTTTATCAGTGGAGCAATGCTTTTCTATGAAGAGATGAATTACCTGTATGAGGATGTTGGATTTATGGATCATGAGGGAACTTATGGACCGATTAAAGACCGTGTAGACACAAGAAAGATGGAAGATATCCTTCGTTGTGAGGAAATGTTCCATCAGCCGAAGAATGCTTATGCAGGATGGTGGTATTGCTGTATCCCTGCAGAATTTGTACGTAAAGATAATTTACCGTTGCCAGTATTTGTACGTGGTGATGATGTAGAATACAGCCTGCGTAATAAAGCAAAATTCATTACACTCAGTGGTATTTGTATCTGGCATATGGGCTTTACAAACAAATTTAACGGAGCAATGGAATTTTATCAGGTGCACAGAAATACACTGATGCTTCAGGCAGCCAGTGGAGTATGCCAGAATGTGGATATTATGACCCGTATCCGTAAACTGATTCGTGTAAACCTTCTTCGCTTTAACTATGATGGGGCGGAGCTCCTTCTTGATGCGGTTGAGGATTACATGAAGGGATATAAATTCTTCATGAAGAATCAGGGTGAGAAACTTCTGAAAGAGAAATCTCAGAAAAATGAGAAGATGGAACCACTTTCTAAGTTTCCGGAAGCACCAACAAAGGTACTTAGTGTTTATGCACAGGATCTTCCACGTAAATCACTGGAGACATTTCTGTACAGGATTACTTACAATGGGCATTTTTGGCCAACAAAATGGCTGAAAAAGTCAGTTGTTCCAGTGGCTTATGACTGGTATTATTCACCGCACAGATATTTTTTCAGAAGGAAACTTCTTGCAGTGAACCCATATCTGAAGCAGGGTGCATACAGAGAAATGGATAAGAAGAGATTTTTTGAGCTGTTCAGCAGGGAAAGAAAGCTTTTCAACCGTTATGCTAGGATTCATGAACGTTTGGAGAAAGAGTACAGAGATCACAGAAAAGAATTTACTTCAGAAAGTTTCTGGAGAAAATATTTGGAGATAGATAAATGAGTGTAAAACATATAGGGGATTTAAAAAAAGACGAATGCTATGGCTGTACAGCTTGCCAGTTTACCTGTCCTTTCGGGGCAATTAGCATGCAGAATGATCATGAGGGATTTCGTTATCCTGTAGTGGATGAAGAAAAATGTACAGGATGTGGAAAATGCCGAAGAATATGTCCAGGCTTACATGATAAAGACAGAAGCAATATCGCATCACCAGAATCTTATGTAATATGGGCGGATGATAAGATCCGCCTAGACAGCAGTTCAGGTGGGGCATTTACACTTCTGGCAAAATACATTTTCTCCAAAGGAGGAGTTGTCTGCGGAGTTGTGATGGATGAAAAATTTCATGTTTATCACACTTTTGCAGAAAATGAAACAGAGCTGGAACCTATGCGTAGATCTAAATATGTAGAGAGCGAATTGGGCGAGGCTTATCCAAAAGTAAAAAAATTGCTGGATGAGGGAAGAACGGTATTGTTCACAGGAACGCCGTGTCAGGTTGCCGGTTTAAAAGCTTTTCTCGGTGAAAATACAAAAGGTCTGTTTACTGCAGATCTTATGTGCCATGGACCGACATCTCCAAAAGTTTTTGAGCAGTATTTAGATGAAACTTTTAATGGACGTGAAAATATAGACAAATTTTATTTCCGTTCAAAACGCTATGGTTGGAGCGGAACCACCTGTGAGGTTATCCTGAAAGACGGACGAACATATATGGGATCCGGTGTGCTTGATCCATTTGAAATTGGATCTTTCAAGAGTCTGTTTCTCCGTCAATCCTGTGAGGATTGTAAATTTGCGGCAATTCCTAAACAGGCAGATATTACGATCGGTGATGCATGGGGAATTTCGGCATATAAAGAATCACTTAATGACGATGTCGGAACATCCATGATTTTAATCAATAATGAAAAGGGCAGAGAATTATTCAATGGAATCAAAGATAATGTTAAATTTATCGAAAAAGTTCCGTTGGATGCATTGAAGAGAAATCGATTTGGTGCTCAGAAAATGAAGGTTCCACCACAGAGAGGCCGCTTTTTTGAAATGATAAATTATACAAGTGTTCATAAAGCGGTAGATTATTGTATGAAAGGCCGTTACGACGTGGGTATTGTCGGCGTATGGTTTGGCAATAACTATGGAAGTATTGCGACTTATTATGGTTTGTACAAACAGTTGGAAAGCTTGGGCCTTGCAGTGCTCCTGATCGATAATGAAGGTTTAGGAAAAACCCCGGCAGATGTTGTGGCAAAGAGAAACAGCCGCGTTTTTGCAAGAGAACACTGCCATGTAAGCCGGAAATATAAACTTTCTGAAATGGGACTTTTAAATCAGGTTTGTGATGCGTTTGTTGTAGGATCTGATCAGGTATGGAACTTTGGAGTAGCCCGGAATTTTGGACGGAGTTTCCTGTTGAACTTTGCAAGACCTGAAAAGAAAAAAGTTGCAGTTGCATGTTCTTTCGGACATAAAAGAGATTACAGATCAGATCGGGAGAGAATTATAACAAGTGATCTTCTGAAAAAGTTTGATGCGATTTCTGTACGGGAAGAATCAGCAGTTGATATCCTTGATAATGTTTTTGGCGTGAATTCCACCAGGGTATTGGATCCTGTATTTTCAACAGATCGAAAAGTATATGATGATGTTGCAAAAGAATCACAGCGTTCAGAAAAAGAGCCGTATCTGTTAGCATACATTCTTGATCCAACACCTGAGAAACGTGAGGCTGTTAAACATCTGGCAGAGAAAAAAGGATTGAAAGCGGTATTTATTCTGGATGGCGAAACAGGAACTTTCAAGAAAAACAAAGAAAAAATGGGTGATGAGAAAGTCCTCGAAAATGTAACTTTCCCGGATTGGGTCGCTTATTTTAAAAATAGCAGTTATGTTGTAACGGATTCCTGTCATGGTATGAGCTTTGCTATTTTATACGAAAAACCGTTTGCAGGTATTGGAAATGAAGCCAGGGGTATGGTTAGATCAGAATCTCTGGTGAAATTGTTCCATTTAGAAGATAGACTTGTGAAAAATTCCAAAAATATTATAAATAATGGAACATTATTAAAAGATATTGATTATGCATCTGTGAATGAGATTTTAGAATCAGAGAGAGAACGCTCCAGAAAATGGCTGGAACATGCAATGTTTTCTGAAAAAGTTGTAAAAACATATCAGGCTTATCCTGTCAGGGTGGAAGCTGATCAAGAAAAGGAATTAGTTGTAACTAAAGAAGAGATTGAGCAGGTAAAACCTACATTTTGGCGGGGACTTTTATATCGTCTTCCAATTGGCATGCAGAAAAAAGCTAAAAAAATGGCGAAAAACTATGTTACACAAAAAGAAGAAAAGAATGTGTAATTAAGGAGGATTCGTAGTGAATCAGGAATTTTTACGAAAAATATATGACAAAATGTCACCGGAAACTCAGGTGAAAGCAAAGAAAATCGTAAAAAAATATGGAAAAAGAAAAACAGAGTCTGTGGATACAAAGAAAAAAGTCCCAGAATTTGTACCTGCAAAACTGAAAAAAGCAGATGATATAACGGTTGCCGCAATTTTTGAACAGGATTGTTGTGGATGTGGAGTCTGTGCAGAAATTTGTCCACAAAATGCAATACAGATGGAAACGGATGCGGAAGGGTATGTATATCCTCAGATTGATACAGATAAATGTGTGAAATGTGGAAAATGTTTAAAGCATTGCCCGGCCGTTCAGGTGAAATATGAAAATAGTAAGGAGCCGGAAAGCTATGTTATGATGGCTGAGGATGAGATTCGCAGAAAGGGATCAGCTGGCGGATGCTTTACACTTCTTTCTAATATTATATTGGAATCCGGAGGGTATGTCTGTGGAGCGGCATATAAAAACGGAACATCCGTAGAACATGTCCTGATCCGTAAAAAGGAAGATCTTGATCAGATTCATAATATAAAATATGTTAAAAGTGATATTAGGGCTGTTTGTCCAGAAATTGAAAAACTTTTAAAAAAAGGAAAAACGGTTCTGTTTTCCGGAGTGCCTTGTGATGTTGCTGCGTTATATGCGTTTTTAGGTCAGGAATATGAGAATCTTATTACTGTAGATATTTTTTGCCATGGGCTTCCATCACAGGAAATGTTTGAAAGATACTTAAAAGATTCTTTTCCGGATAAAGAAGTTGAATCAGTAAAGTTCAGAAACAGAGGGGCATTTGGATGGGCCAACACGATCAGTGTTTATTTTAAAGATGGAACAAGCTTTTTTGAGAGATCATCAACAAATGCATATCTGAGAGCAATGTTTATCGGATTGAGCAGACGACCTGCATGTAGCTCCTGTAGATTTTTGGCTATACCACGACAGGCAGATATTTCTTTAGGGGATTTTTGGGAAGCAGGCGATATAAAACGGGAATATTCGGATGGAATTGGAACATCGGCTGTACTTGTTAATTCGGAAAAAGGAAAAAAACTTTTCGAAGTTGTAAAAACTCGAATGAAAATGGTACAGAATATTGAGCTTTCTAAATTGTTAGATAAGAGCAGACGTGAAGGTGAGATCAATAAGCCGAATGGTGCTCATCCATCCAGAAAACGCTTTTTCCAGCTGTTAGAAACATCTTCATTCAAGAGAGCCACAGAGTATAGTCTGCGGGGAAAATATGATATTGGTATTATTGGTCTGTGGTATGGACGTAACTATGGAAGTATGGTCACTTATTATGCATTGCATCATGAATTAACTTCCATGGGACTGTCTGTTCTTATGATAAATAATCCATTATCCCGTGAAGGCGATACCATGACAAAAACCGATCCACGAAGATTTGCAAGAGAACATTATAATATCAGTCCAATTTATCCTATGCATAAGCTTAAAAAATTTAATGATCTTTGTGATGGATTTATTGTTGGATCGGATCAGTTATGGAATTATGGACTCAGCAGAATTTATGGACAATATTATTTCCTGAATTTTGCAGATGATAATAAGAAAAAAATAGCTTACGGTACTTCTTTTGGTAAAAGTGAGTATAGAGGTCCGGAGCCATACAGAGAACTTTCGGCATATTATCTTCAGAGATTTGATGCTGTTTCTGTACGAGAAGAATTTGCGATTGAGATGTGTAAGAATGTGTTTGGTGTTGATGCCACATGGGTAACAGACCCGGTATTCTTCTGCAAGAAGAATCAATATGCAGAGATAGAAAACGTTAGACCGGAATGTGCTGAGGGACCATATATTTTGGCATATATTTTGGACCCAACAAAAGAAAAAACAGAAGCACTTCTCAATGTATCTAAGAGAATGAACAAAAAAGTAAAAGTTATTCTTGATGAGGCACCAGGACAGCGAGAACGAAACAGGCAGAATATGAGAATTCCTGCGGGGGTGCCGATAGAAATTCTTAATGAAGTAGATTTGCCGGAATGGCTGTATTGCTTTGATCACAGTGATTATGTTGTGACGGATTCATTCCATGGTACTTGTTTTGCGATTATCTTTCAGAAGAATTTTAGTGCGATATCTAATAAAAAACGAGGAAGCCTTAGATTTGCGTCACTTCTTGGCGGATTTGGGCTTTTAGATCGTCTTACAGAAGATGCTACAACAATTATTGGTCATCCTATGGTTGAGGAACCAATTGATTATGTAAAAACGGAACAATTGATTGATGCACAGGTTGAAAAGTCAAGAGAATGGTTGCGTAATGCAGTATTTTCTGAGAAAAAAGTAGATAATTTTACAGTATTTCCAATGGTAGATAAGCGCAGATAACAGATGATTTTTATAAAATAATAGACTAAGATTAATAATAGTGGCTGCTGTGCTTGGTGATGATAGCATGGCAGCTACTGTTGTATAGAACGAGGATGAAAGATATGGGAATTGGTAATTTTGGAAACATGATGAAGATTATGAATGCTTGGAATACTTTTAAACAGAATCACCCGAAATTTCCTGCTTTTTGTAATGCGGTATCCAAGAGGGGAATCCGGGAAGGAAGTATTCTTGAAGTAACTTATATCAGCCCTGAGGGGGAAAAATTGACTACGAATATTAAAGTATTACCCAGCGATATTGAGTTGTTGAGAGAGATTTCAGGAGGAAATTAGAAGACTTTTTAGAGCTGGGTTAGGGAGTTGTGAAGTAATGGAAAAGAAAAAGAGAGAAGAGTTTATAGATATTGCGAAGGGAATTGCAATTTTGTGTGTTATTATAGGACATACATGGAAAAATGCCTATCCTGCGGATAAAAGACTTATGGTATTTATTTATTCTTTTCATATGCCACTGTTTTTCATTTTATCAGGATGGTGTTTAAAAAGTACGGATGTAAAAATCAGTTCTGTAATAGTAAAAAAGATTAAACAATTAGTGGTACCGTACGTAGTTATTAATTTTATCCGTACGATGATAATGAGCCCTGAGCTGTTTTTAAAAACAGAATTCTGGCGTTCACTTTTTTATGCTGCCGGAAGAGATATGCAGAAGGGAATTGATGGAAAACCTGTAAGTCAGATTGGTATGACCTGGTTTCTGATGTCGTTATTCATGTGCCAGATATTGTATCTATGTGTAAAAAAGATATCTGAAGAATATGAAGTTTCAATGTGGTTGCTGATAATCTGTCTTGCAATGATGGCTTCACAGTTGAGGGATTATTTTTGGCTGCCGTTGGGAATACAGGCGGGTGTGTATGGAATGTTCTTTTATCATTCGGGATGTGTGATGAAAGAGAAGAAAATATTCGAAAAAGATCTGAAAAAATTACCGGTGGGAAGTATTTTGATTGGTTTGTTTGTATGGCTGCTTGATATTAAAGTGGGGTGTGTTGGGGTACATCAGGCTTCCTATGGTGGAATCATTTCTTTGGCGGCTCCTGTTTGTGGTACATATTTTGTAGTAAAGTTATCGCAATTTATTTATGTGAAAGGTGCAAAGATCAGCAGATTTTTGAGTTGGTGTGGAAGATTTTCGTTGTATATTTATGCAATTCATGCTTTGGATGTGATTGGGCTTTCGGTTATTAAAAGGATGGTGTTGTGTGTATTTGGGCTTCCGTCAAAAAAGGGAGCTTTGTTGTATTGTGTGATTCGTATTATGGTGGTTGTTATTGGTGCAAGGGTGCTTACGGTGGTGAGTGAAGTGTGGCGTATGCGGAGAATGCATCGAGCTGGGTAGGGACTTTGTTGGGGGATATAATTAAAGCTCCGGAAGGTGGAGAGAAAGAGGTACGCCAGAGGGAGAGGATATCGGCCCGAGCAGGGACTCCGTCGGGGGATACAACTAAGATTCCGTGAGATGGCTAAAAGCATTGCGGCAGGGCCAGAACTCGCCTGCGGCTCAGACAGCTGACCCTGCCGCAATAACGCCCTCTCCCGCAACCTAAGTTGTATCACCCCTCCTCCGCAACAGCCCGAACCGATATCCTCTCCCTCTGGCTGACACTTCCAACCGGCAGGGAAAACATAAAATCCGGGCAGGGGACGGAAGCGGACGCGGGGCGTCCTGTCCTGGGAGTGTGAAAGTGTGGCTGTATCGGCACAGCCTCCCAGCATAAATATCGAAGAATCCAGGAACTAGTTCGGCACAGCGTTCCACTTTGAATTCCGTAGCATACAGACAAAAGTCAGCAACTATACACTTGCAACAACGAAGAACTCCTTCCGTGCCCAACGGGGTGGGAGCGCGAGGGAGGGCGTTCGGGCCAATGCCATTTAGTTAGAACATTTTGTATATGAACCTTTATATTACATTCTTTAATGTTTTGAATTTTAAATCCTTTAAGGTAAAAAATGCACAGACTCTCCCCCTGGGCAGAAACCTTCTTTTTATCCTTTAAATATCTTGTGTTTTTATACGAAAAAAGTTATAGTATTTTTATATTAAAACACCCGGTATACAAAGCTTACAAAACCTTTCCTCTTTTTGGTGCGGGGGAACTTCCGGCTGGGCTTGACCGGAACCAGGTAATGTAACAGGAGTGTCTCGATATGAGGCGGAATGGTAGGACTGCTTTTTTGAAGGAAAGCTTTACAGATATGTACAGCCATGGTGAAATTCACCTGGTAAGTGTATTTTGTTTTTTTTTCTGATGGGTGCTTACATGTGGGGTAATGGATTCACAGAAATTATACATGATAACACGTGCGTATATCTCCTGTTCTACATATTCCGCCTTTTTTGAATGAAAGCAGGAGAGTCCAACGCTGTATTTCAGTTTTCGGAACGATGTTTCGATCCCCCATCTCAAATGGTATAATTCCTTAATCCTCCACGGAGGAAATGCATCTCTTTTAAGATTCGTAACGATACATTCGTATTCACCGGTATCCAATAAAAACCGTACTATTCTTAATTTCATAGGATAAACTGCCTGTTTTCCATCTTTTTCCAGATCCAGGAAATCAAACACGGATCTTGGGGAAAGCTTTTTATATCGGACAGGATCTTTTTTCGAATGCACCGTACTCCGCGTGATAAAGAATTATATCCCCGGTCAGCCAGTATGATCGTTTTCGCAGGGGAGTCGATATTTCCCAGCATCTGGACCAGGGCACGTGATTCATTGCTGACCATTGTTTTTTCAATCCGTATATCTGTATACTTTTTATTGCAAAGATCATACAGTGCATGGAGATGGAGCTGATTGGAACCTCTCTTTCCATAGAGAGAGGATCGTATCCTGAAAGGATATCTTACGTTTTCTTGAAAAATCAATACCAGGGCGAAGGACAAAAGAATCCTTCTGAAGTTCTAATTCAGAAATAGAAGATAGAAGTAATTTATAACTGGAAGCAAAAGCAGAATTCATAAGCGGACCTCCTTTTGTATAGTCAAGACCACCCGCTTAGCGGGTGGCTTGCTCTGTCCCTATAAGGGACTATTC
>ERZ827156.807-NODE-807-length-41784-cov-6.634163_pt1 | contig 41784 bp, 38 predicted proteins | sample MGYA00519919_ERZ827156 | MGnify/ENA primary metagenome ERZ827156 (study PRJEB31778, sample SAMEA3449269) | human gut metagenome | biome: human gut; feature: human-associated habitat; material: faeces | place: United Kingdom | collected 2010/2012 ... | reverse complement strand
TATACCGTACTACGCAGAAAATTATAATCCTTTTCGCCGTATAAAAAGTACGAAGCTTGGGAGTGCTAAAATCGTGGATTAACCGTCCGCATGGAACGGTTTATATGCTAAAACAAAAGCCGCCCGAAGGCAGCACGGGAATTTTATTGGACGGAAAACAGTGCTTGGTATCAAAATTTTTTGTGCGGCATCTACTGCCCACTTAACGAGAAACCGGGTCGGCGGCATCGTAAAGAGCTTGTGCCATGCGGCTGGCATCCTCCGGGGTCATCAGGTCCTGCACCACGTTGTGGATGGCGGTGCCCACCGCAAACTCGTATTTGGGGACGGAGAACTGGTCCAGCTTTTCACACTACGCTGTCCCAGACCAAAGCTCCCCTTGGAGCTGTTCACAATGCCACCACTCAGCAGGGGCTTGCGTGGTATTGTGATTATCAGTTGATAGACCGACTCTCATGGCTCCTTAAGCAGCTGTTTTAATATTACGCTATTCCAGGGCTCTGACCGGTGGTTACGGTACATGCCATTCCTAGACGATTACCTAAATTTACAATCAGGTACAGAAGTTTCTCTTTTGAAAAGCTGTAGTTGTTCCACCCATGCCGAGCGTGGTTTTGATGCCGATTCCACCATACGGTGCAAAAGAGAGCAATGTATTCCACAATTCCAGAAGTGGTGGTGCAAGGTGAGCTTCAACCGTTACATTTCCGAGAAAGGACGGGATTCGTGTTTCTTTTAGCAGGTAACGTGTCGTATGGAGATTGTAATCCACAATGTGAAGTCCCTGCTGTAAAGCTTGTAGCGCATCAGAATCTGTAAGTGCGTATTCTGGGAACGTTGTATTCCAATGTGTAATCAAACTTTGCAGGATCAGGTTTTCCTGTGGGTAAATAGCATAACGACCGGCCTGCTTGAAGGCACATGGCGACTGGAAAATCAATTTCGTGCGGTTTTCGCTGCAGGAACGCCCGGCACGAATGATTTCCGCAGCAGAAACCGCTGAAGAGACATGGACCTCTGAAACAGGTAACACCAATTCATGCAGAGGGATTTCCTTTGCAGATTCCAAAACGGGAAAAACTACCTGTCGAGCAGCGTCATTCAGCAGGTTGACCGTCCAGATCAAAGACTGTTTTTCCGGCGAAAAACATAGAAAATGCGCAATGGGGTGTTCCCCTTGCAGATGCATCTGCTCTCCAAATTCAGAAGAAATCTGTGACATCAGCCAACCATACAGACGATAGGCCCACGACTGGGGAATCCGCACATCATTGGGGGGAGATAAAACCAGTTGAATCTGCTGGATCATAAGATACTCACCCCGCAATGTCCATAGGGATAAAGCCGACCACGAAAGCGAGCATATTTCATGGTGTGCGGGGAAATGCCATTTTCGGCATCACGCTCATGCTTATGTTTACGGAACATCTGCGCCATTTGCTCTGCTGTCCAGCGCAAACCTTCTTTTTCGCCCAGATAGAGATATGCTAGCGACTTGGCAAAGAACCCGGAGCCGCCGCCCAGGATCAGATAGGGCTGCTGCGGCAGGTTGACGGCACCGCGCGGCAGGGTAAAATGCCGAGCGTAGGTCTGCTGATAGGATGCATCGAACTGTTGGATGGATTCCAGCAGAGAGTCTTTTGTAATGCGGCCCTTCAGAACAGACTGATCCAGGGTCAGCTTGAACCGGATGGCTGTGCCCGGTGCGACGCATTCCCGGCAGAGGTTGATGCTGTGGGTTCCGCCATCTGTGGCGGAGTCTGTTTTTCCGGCCAGCATCATGCAGTTGTCCGGGATTGAGAGACTGTCCGAGATCTGAATGCCGCGGAAAATGCTGTTGACAGCGTCCGAAGCGATGCTTCCATCTTTCAGAGTGCGCAGGTGCAGCTGGTTGACATATTTCTCTTCCGGAAAGGTGGCCCGGCGGTTTGGTGCAAGGCTGTGTCCGGTACTGCGGTCAGCCAATACCGCACTCAGCAGCCATGCAGTACGCAGCGCACCCTTGATGCTGCTGCCGGGAATGTAGGCGTGCCCTTGTGCATCACGCTGGAAAGCATGGATTCCTTTCAGTGAATGCTTGGCATCCAGAGCATCACCTGCCACAATCTGATAACGAGTCAGTGTTTTCAGTTCCACATCGGAAATGCCGCAGTCTTTGGTCAGGAACGCCCAAAGATTGGACTGGTCACTAAGCATAAACTGCTCATACTTGTCCACCAGATCGCGTTCGACCAGAAAGCTGAAAAATTTTTGCTCGTCCAGAAAGGAGACTTTGCCATTGCGGGTGTTGTACATGTACTCTTTTTTGGTACAGCTGCTGCCATTGCCAACAAACAGAGGTGCCCATACATTCAGAGTAAGGTCGAAGATCTGCAGATGATCCTGCTGAATCATAATGTCACCCCCATAAAGATCGGTTTGGAATAGCGGTATACCGGATGCACATCCGACAAGCCAACATCATACAAAGCACCCTGATAACGATTTTGCAGGACAGATCCTGCCGAAAGGGCATACTGCGTTTTTTTCTTCAGTGGCGTTTCCACACGATCGGAGGCCATGAAGCCGCTGCGGCGTACGATCTGGAAAGAGGCGTCTTTCAGCGCGCTGTCCAGTTCATCTGTCTGCGGCAGGCTGGTGCTCAGCAGCAGATAAGGTGCATGATCGGCAGAAAGAGCGTGATACATCCACTCTGTCTGTTCGTCAAAAGGTTCGTTCAGATAAATCTTGGCCACGACATGGAACTTTCCATAACCAGAGCTGACTTTGCCGCCGATGCCGGTAGCGCCCAGCTGATTCAGCAAATACTCCAGATCTTCATCCTGACCGTCTTCGGTAAATCCGCAGATGAAATACAGTCCGCAGTCCGGCGCAAAACAAAACAGTCCAACCTGATACGGCATGGTATCCCCCTGCATGGGAACGGCTGCCTTGGTTTGCTCATAGTGGGTGCCAAAGCTTTCCGGTTGCTCGTCAGGGGTAAAATGACCTTCATGTAGGCTTCTGGCGTAGCGGTCAAATTCCAACACAGGGATCCAGGCTAGCTTTTTTACCTTTTTGCGCAGGGTGGTTTCCACTTCCTCAGCGGATTCTGACGCGGCAATGGGTTTTGGCAGGTAAAACGTTTCGCCATACCAGGGCATTGTATCGCTGAGCAGGAATTTTCCCTGCTGGACCTGCGCACAAAGTTGTTCCAGAGCTTCTTCTCCATGCTGGACGAGGGTCTCATGGCAGAGGGCAGAAAACAGGGTATCTGCCCGCAGGGTTTCTTCGGAGGTATAAAGTGACAATGCAGAGTCGGCTCCTCCGAAATGAACAGCTGTGTCAAACTGAAGCTTAAACAGAAAATAGTTCATAACTATCCACCTCATCAAAGAGGGATTTCAGGTGGCTGAGATCCACCTGCGCGCCATAGCCTTCCAGCGCAAAGTTTTTCAGGCTGACACGGCCGCTGCCGCGGGAACCATGGCCGCCCAGATAATCCATCTGCAGCAGCTTCATGCCTTTGGCCAGAAGAGAAAGATCTTCCTCGACCTGTGCCGGGTCGGTCACATCGTAAACGATGCTGACACCGAACTTTGCACCGGCGATCACACGTTCGATCTGGCGAGGATTGGCCACAGAGTTGGCACGGGAAATTGCGTTCTCGGTCTTGACCTCGGTCACACCCACGTTGGAAAGCTCTTTTGCATTGGACAAAAAGGCATCCGCAAACTGCAGGCGGGAACGGCGCACCGGCTCCGAGGAACCGAACAGGCGCAGAATGCGCTCGTCGTCCTTGTCAAAAACAGGCATGTGTTCGATATCCTGACAGATGCTGCGGGCCAGCAAGGTACGCAGTTTGCCTTTCAGACTGCTGCCGGGTACGATGGGATAACTGGTATAGGGGTCACGCACCACCGGGCTGTCCACAGCACCAATGGCAGAAAAGGCAGAGGAACCGCCGATGTGCATACCGGTGCGCACTTCCAGATCGCACCGGATCAGAATTTTTCCATACATAATTACCCCTCCTTGCCGCCAAAGTAGCGGTGGAAAGCGACCAGCGCTTCCATGTAGTGTGCAAAGCGGATCAGATCCGCACGGTCGGTGGAAATGCCCTTGAGGTATTCTAGCAGATGTGATTGTGAAATAAAGTCTTTCATGGGATAAGCTTTATCTTTACCGACACTTTCTCCGGTATCGCGACCATATTCATAGGCTACCCGAACTCGCATCAGATTAATCTTTACAACACTTTCGGGCAAAAGTGCTTCTTCGGTGCGGAGATTTTCAACGTTAAAAATCTCTGTTACAAGACTCAGCAGGCCACGAATCTTGCTAGTGGTCACTTTTTTGGGCTGGCTCATCAGGTTGCTCATAATACGCTCGGCTTCGTCTACATAATCTTCCGGCACCTTTTTCGGCGTGATCTCCGGCGGCAGCTCTTTCTGCTGTCCATAGCTGCGGCCATTATCATTCCATCCTGCCATCTGTGTCGCCACCCTTTCTGTTCTGATAGACATAAATATAAATTGCGGTGATGAGCTGGTGACGCTGTACGGCATCCAATGCCCAATCCATCATGTTGTGAGAGAATTGCTCGTAAAGTTTATAATCTGGTGCATTCTTTTTTGGGGAAAGCCGCGCCAGCAGGTAAGCGTACCGTGCAAGGTTGATGCGGTCGTTTTCTGCTTCCCGCAGCAGTGCCAGAAGATTGTAGAGCATGGTGTTTCTATGCTCGGCGTTATCCTTGCCGAAGAAGCTTTGCAGGCAGCCGACCTTTTCGGTCAGGACCTTTGTACGGAATACATCCCACGCATAGATATGTCCCTGCTCCGGCTGCACCAGCAGATTGCCCTTTGCGTCCCGGACTGCTTTGCGCTCCGGCGTAAACAGTGCCACTGCATTTTTGCCGGGCAGATGCTTGGCGGATTCTTCCAGCGCGGCAGTTTCCTCGGCGGAAAGCCGGATGGGGTAATGGTCATCAAAGATGCCGATGCCTGCGCTGAGGGTCAGTGCTCCGCAGGAAAATGCGGTGAAATTACGCTGGATGCGCTGTGCTGCTTCCAGAACATCGTTCCATGCGCCCACAAGGAATACATCGTCGCCGCCGGCATAGACGATGCTTACATGCAAGCTGTCCAGAATGCCGTTGATGTAGCACTTGAAAAACAGTGACATCTGCCGGGAGAACGCCGAGGTGCGGGACAGGGTAACATAGTGCATCCGTTTGACAGGGTCTTTCTCGTTTTCCTGCTCGAAACCGGAGATAAATGCGTGCCCAAGGTTGTCCACATCCATACGGCAGACTGCAATACGGCGCACGCCCTGGGACTGCCCGGCCAGTTCTTCCATGCTGTTGCTGGCGGCATAGTCGCCCACGTACAGATTGGTGCTGTACGTCAGACTGGTGAACGGTGCATTTTTGGTATACACCCGCACGATGGGTTCGTCAGAGTTCAGGCGCTTGCGGGCGGAAGCCGGATCGGTGAGGGAAAGATATTCGCTGCCGCCGTCCAGTGCGGGCAGGGTGCAGTCGTCCGCATCGGAAGCCCGGCGGCTGACCACGAATGCGGTTTTGTTCTGGATCTTATAGGAAAGATCCACGAATAGCCTGCACCATGAGCACAAGTCATCCTTCAGGTTGGCACTGGTGCCGCACACCTTGCATTCCCGGCCATCCGGGTAGGCGGCGGTACTGTTCAGCTGCCGCAGATCCTCTGCGGTATAGCGGTGGAATTTGTGCTGTTCCAGCAGCCGGTTCACCCGGCGGAACAGCTCTTTGTAGGGGCTTTTTTCAGCGGGGGTATTGGTCAGGTCGCTGCCGGAGCAGGGTGTCCATGCGTTGGCCAGAAACAGCTGTGTGCCGAACTGCTGTTGCAGCCAGCGGTTGAAGCGTTGGCTCCACTGTGCAACGGTCTGAAGGACTGCCGACGTATTAGGCAGCAGGGCATAGCAGTGTCCGCCGCCGCTGTAGATCAGGTTGGCGCGGGACACGCCGCACACGGCCAGAAGCTCGTCCAGATAGTGCTCCATGAGCAGCTCCAGAAAGAACGACCGGCCGCGCAGGGAGCGCAGGGCTTTTTCGGTATGGACAGTATAAAGGAACTTCTGGATGCGGGAAAAATCAGCGGTATAGAGCAGAAAAGCGTCCTTCTGGCAAAAATCCTTCTCCTGCTCAAAAAGTGCCTTGCGCAGGTCGGTGATGTTGTTTGCCTGCACATATTCGCTGATACACGCCGCAATGGCTGCGGTGGTCTTGGCGTGGTCGAACAGAGAAACATCCGGGCTTTCGCCGGTAAAGGTGCTGGATGGAAAGCAGCTGAACTGTGTTTCCAGTAAGCCCATCAGGGAATTGATCCATTCCGGCTGCGGCTGCAGATCCGGCAGGCACTCTTTCAGCTTGCGCACGGCATCTGCATAGACGGAAGCAGAGAGCGGATGCTGCTTCTGCGGAAGTTTCAGGCTTCCGTCCTGCGGCTGGGCAGGCATCATCCAGCCGGGGTGTGAGCCGTTCAGGTGGGTGAATACCGAGTCCAGCGGCAGATCCCGCCGGAAGGAACTGCCTTCGCCTTCGATCTCCCGGCGGTCTGCCGCGGCGGAAAAGTTATCGGCAAGATAAATAATGTAAGCGGGGGAGTCCTTGGGCAATGTATCCTGCACACTGTGCAGTTCGGATGCGTGGTGATACCGCACGCAGTCCAGAACGGGTGCCCAGTCGGCACCGGTCAGGATCTCATGCAGGAACTGATAGCCCTGTGCGCTGTGGATGCCGCGCTGCCCGCCTGCACGATACACTGCTTTGCCGGTGTCGTGCAGCAGCCCGCCGAAGGTGGATTGCAGGGTGAGAAGATCCAAAATATCATCTCCTTTACGAACGACGAAACAACTGCACAATAATTTGCAAATAAAATTAGCAATTTTGTTTCAAACGTTACTAGTTTGCTTTATTATAGCACATCCTGCCGGAAGGCAAAAGGCGTGCAGGAAAATATTTGAGCGGTTCCGGCTGGTCCTCTCGATTCTATACAGACCACCGCACAGGCAAAGTTAAGGCTGAATAAAAGAAAAAGGGGCTGTTGCACATGTGACAGCCTCTATTTTTGTACGAATAGGCGTAAGAATCAAACAGTATCAATGTCTAAAACAAAAGCATGTGCAACAAATTTTCTCGAAAATCAGAAATTTTCGATGGATTTGTGATGCACATACTTTTTTGAATTGTTTGATTATACGTTTAATTTTGAAAATGACTGCTGCACTTTCGGCTAAAACGATGTGCAACAGCCCCTTTTTTGTCCCCTTACGGGGATCATACAATATATTTATTTGGAAGGCCAAAAAATTGCTATGTTCTCGCCCCCTTACGGGGATCACATACTAAATATATCACAACCCATCGAAAAAAGGAAGAGCCAGAAGGTTGGAAAATGTTTACTTTACTGTAATGCAGTAAATCTGCATAAATGCATAAAAAAGAACAAATGCAGGCTCTCCAATTATAAACGCCGCAGTTGGTAAAAAGTCCCTTTTCAAGACGGCGAACCATACCGTCGGAACCGGGTAAACACGAAAACGCTCTGCTTCAGAGTGCTGCCGTCCGGAGAGATGGTCTCCTGACTCTTACGGAAAGAGCAGGCAGAAAATACCGGGATGCCTGCTCTCTCCAGCCGCAGGACGACCCGGTAGACAAAGGTAAACTCGCCCTGACAGAGCACAGCGTCCGGGTTCATGTGCAGGATGCGGGTGGCATACGCAGATGCCAGCGAGTCCAGCGCTGCCTCATCCGCAGCAGGGTCGATGGCAGGAAAGGCAAGGTCGATCACTTCGCCGTAAGCCTGCGCTGCTGCCTTCTGTTCGGCGCTCCACTGGGCAGACGGATGGTTGGTAAAGTTGATGAACATAATACACCCCCTTGTTGCTGCAAAGAAAAAAGCTCACAAGTTGCAGATAGTTAAGCAAGAAGTTCGAAATTATTTCTTGCTGAAAATGATGTTCATTACAACCGGCGCAACGAGATACATAAAAAGCGTGTACATGGAATGACCGCATCTTTCTTTTTGGTGCTGCTTGGCGTTGCCCCCTTGCGGGGATTGTATAAATCATGTATCAGGTAAAAGGACTGTTCGCAGTTCTTTCGCCCCCTTGCAGGGATCATACGCTAAATATAGCACAAAATATCGAAAAAATGAAGGTCTGAAAAAACTTCATTTTATCTTGCATGCAGAACGGCTTCATGATATGATGCAGATAAAAGAAACCGCACAGGATAAAACTGTAGCAGAATTTCCCGGTGCGAACAAAGTGACCGTATCACAGCGGCATAAGACCTGGCAGCAGAAGCTGCTGCGGATACGGACAGAACAGGAGGATGTGTAAGATGGAACGCAATGTATTGCTTTTGTATATGAGTCCGTTCGGCAGAAATCCGAATATCCATACCCAAACCAACGAAGCGGCCGTTCAGGAACTAAGAAAGCACAAAGAAGGCCCGGACTACATTCTGGCGCTGTGCAGTGAGTTGGTGTGCACCAAACCTACCGTGCATCTGCCGGACGGAAAAACCTGCACCACTGTAGAGTATTTCCGGGATGTGTTCCTGCCTTCCGTGGACATTCCGGCAGAGCGGCTTGTGGTGATCCCGGTGCCGGACAGCATGGATGATCAAGCGCAGTTCCGGGCGATCTCTTTGCTGCTGGGTAAAATCGAAGCAGAAGATACCCTTTCCATCGACCTTTCTGGTGGTATGCGGGACACTGCCATGCTGCTGGTGACAGCTGCCCGGTGTATGCGGGACCTGCGAGGCGTGGAGACCCGCAGAGTGATCTATTCTGAGTTGTGCCCGGATGGGACTTCCCGCATCCACGACAGCAGTATGCTGTACAATTTATTCGACCTGATCACAGCAATGGACGAATTCTTTTCTACCGGAACGGCACAGAAGTTGAAAGATTACTTGCAGGGTGAAGGCGAAAATGACCCGGTTCTACATACGCTGCTGACCTGCATCAATCAATTCTCGGATGATCTGGCTTTGTGCCGGGTACAGGCATTGAATGAGGATCTGCGTCAGATCGCACAGGCATTACAGACACCACCTAAAGAGAGCAAGACCCTGATCAGCCTGTTTTTTCATCTGTTGAATGATCGTTTCCGTATGGAATTCGAAGGTCTGCTGGCATCACAGGAAAATAACCGGAGGGCTTTGGATAAGCTGCCAGAACTGGTGAGCTGGTGTGCAAAGCATGGGTTATATCAGCAGGCGTTGACATTGCTGTGTGAGCAGATGCCGGAGTATATTTGCAGCCATATTTTTTTACAGCCTACGGAAAGCGGGTTCAAATATTTGGAAACACGGAAAGAGAACAAAGGGAAACCATGGGTGTATCCATTGTTTCATTTCCATTTCTGCCGGATGGCTCTGCTGCAGCTAAAACTCCACTATACGGTAGATTTGCGCTTGAACAGAAACAGAGGAAATGAGGACGGTAATATATTGTTTGGCGTGGCAAGTGCAGAAGAGGTCCACGACTATGTGAAGGAGGCAATTGATTTTGGACAGCTGGTCATAGACCATAAGGTACAGCGACAGGTCGAAGGAGCGGCAATGCTTTATCAAAGGGTGATACATTACCGCAATCAGGTCAACCATGCAAACGATAACTCTTTTGGCTTGCAGAGCGACCGCATTCTCCCGCTGGACATTGCTCATATTGAGCAGCTCCTGCAGGATGTGACGGACTACCTGCAGGAGCTCCGTCCCATGAGGCCAAATGTTCCTCAGGGTGCCAAAGCGCTTCCTGTTACAATGACCATTTCCGCAGGCATGGCGCTTGCCCTGTAACCTGTAAATAGAATAAGGATAAAACAAAGCACCTCCGCTGCTGGTAAAACGCCAGTGACGGAGGTGTTTTGTTGTCCCCTTGCGGGGATAAGTTGTAAGGTTTGTTTAGACCAAAACAAAAAGTTTTCGTTGTTTTCGTCCCCTTACGGGGATAAGTTGTAATATCAAACATTGAAAAACATTGAAAAAGGACCGATGAATTCGGGTTTCCGTCCCCTTGCGGGGATAAGTTGTAATGTTGGGGGCAAGGGTCATCAGTAAGAATTCATGGGTTTCCGTCCCCTTGCGGGGATAAGTTGTAATGGCAAACTTCTCTAAAAAACATCGAAAAAGGTCTGTCGAAGCTGAGCAAATATACATTACACTCGTATTATACATTGAGTTGCATGAAAAGAAAAGTGCATTTGGGGCAAAATACTGTTTTTCTGTGGTGCGAACCGGAGGTTTTCAGGATGGCAGAGGCTTGTGCCGTGAGGAGGTTCGCACTGCCCTATGAAAGGAAAAGCACAAAAGGCGGCGTTTCAAGAACGCAACACGCTCATATTTCCCAGTACAGAGCCTCCAGAAAAAATCAACAGTTCTGTTCTGCGTTTGCTGTTGTAACATCAGTTCTGTGCCATATAGGCCGCAATGCGATCGTAGTATTCCTGCACACCGGCAGCGGCATAAGCGCGGCTGTCCGTTTCCATGGCCTGTGCGGCATAGGCGCTGTAGTCTTCTTCCGGATCCACCGGCTGCGCCACCTCACCGGCATAATCGGCTGCATCGCGGAAAAGCCGCAGCCGTTGCAGTTCCGGGTCTGCGGAGGTGTACACCGCTGCAAGGCGATGTTCGTAACAATGGTAGATCTCGTGCAGCAGGGTGTCCAGCACTTCTTCCACCGGGTCATTTTCCAGATGTTCGATGCTGATGCTGATGGCCCGGCTGCTGTCATCGTAACTGCCCAGCGTGTTTTCCGGAAGGTTCGCACCGCTCACCGTGACCGCACAGGGCAGGCCCAGATAATACACCTCGATGTTGCAGATCGTCTGCATCGTGTCGATGCGCTGGGCCGTGGTAAGGTCCTGCCAGACCTCGGGCTGCAGCTTCAGCACCTCACTGATGTTCGAGGCAATGGTCTGCGCCTGCGTTTCATCCACGGCCGATGCCTGTGCTTTTACTGCGGCGGGAAACAGCTCCCCTTCCAGAAACGCATGCCACCCTACACTGCCGATTAGGCAGACACTGGCCGAGACTGCCGTACACACCATCAGGTACTTCCAGCGGGAGACCCTTGCCCGGAAACGGCGGCGCGAGAGCCGCCTGCCCCAGAACATCACGGCGGTAAGGCCCATTGCCAGCACAGCCGCCAGCATCAAAATCAGCAGAATGCGTGTGCGGAAGGTGTTTGCGTAAGCCAGCACCGTGTACAGCCCAAACGGCAGAAAGATGCAGGCTGAAGAGATCCACCCGTTTTTTCTGCGGCGGAAGCCAAGGCTGAGCGCAAGTACCGCAGCCGCCGTCAGCCACAAAAGAATGTGCAGCGATGCTTTGCGTTCAAGCCCCGCCAGCGGGCGGAACAGCAGGCTGCGGTACCATACATAGCCCACCACGAATTTCCAGAAAACGCTGTACAGGTATCCCCCCAGCGTCATCGTCGAACGATCCTGCATTGCTCCACATTCCCTTCTTTCCTTTTTCAGTCCTCTTCCCCCGGGCCAAAAAGCTCGTCGAACTTTTTTTCCAGCATCTGACCAAGGTCATCTTCCCGGGCGGTGCCCGGCTTACAGTCTGCGGCACTGCGGGTCTCGTACCGTTCCACCGGGGCACGCAGTTCCAGCACGAACTTTTTGTGTGCGGACATTCTCATAGCTCATCACCTCCAAAGCGTCTGCGGCCGGTGCGGTCATTGCTGCAGCTGAGATACTCCTGGTATTCCCGGCTGTTCAGGGTGTCGTAGCGGGGCAGGCATGCCGGCCGACACCCTGACCTCATTACGAACACCTTACCCATCGGTGCATAGAGCACCTCGTCGTATGGCAGATCCATCCGTTTGGAGACGATCTCACAGGAGCGGTTATCGAACCCGCCGGGGAAGTAAGCGTATACTGCACAGTTCTGCCGAATGACGGCAGCTTCTTCTTTGTACATCGCTTCCAGCTGTTGCTCCGACTGCAGCAGCAGAATGGCCGAAAGCCCTGCCGAGCGGAACAGGCTGATGTCGCTGGCAAAGCCCTGAATAGGGGCCGTGCAGGCGAAATCATCAAAGATGTAGCGCACTTCCCGAGGCAGCTCACCGCCGGGACAGCTGGCCGCATATCGGAGCAGTTGCTGCTCCGTGCTGCGGTAGAACAGGTTCGCATAGTATTGCTGTGCGGTGTCTGCCGCCGAGGTGATCACCAGCAATGCTTCCTTGCGGCTTGCAAAACGCACAGGGTCGAACTGCGGTTTTTCTCGCATCATGCGGCGGATGGACTCCGGGAATACGGTGCTCAAAGCACCCGCCAGAGTATCCCGCACGCAGGATGCCGTGCGTTCTGGCAAGCTGCGCCAGCTGTTAAACTCCCGCACCGCAAAGCACCCCGGCGAGGCCTTTTCCAGCCGCTGGAACATCCCATACAGCTCCGGCTCAACGCCATAGGCATTTTCGCAAGGAATGGTCTTGTCGAACAGTGCCAGCACATCGGCCATGCCGGGCATACGGCTGCCTTTGGAGGTCATGAAGCAGCCAGCGATTAGGCCCGAGAGCAGCTGCTTTGCCTTGACCTGCCAGTAATCATCCACGCTCTTGCGGATGGACATATCCACGATGGCTGCCGACAGTGCCTCGATGTCCGCGTAACTCTCGATGGAAGCAATGGGGTCGTAGCTGAGGGTGCTCTTCTTGGGGTGTGCCGCATTCAGGATGTGCACCATGTAGTTTTTGCGCTTGAGGTACTCTGCCATAAGGTAGGCGTCCCGCTCTTTTGCATAGCTCAGGATCGGGTTGCTGAAGTGCATCCGGGCCACTGTGGGCAGGATCACGCTAGTACTTTTGCCGCAGCCGGTGGTGCCCACGATCAGCGCATTTGCGTTGGGGCGAGTGCGGCCCACCTCGTCACCGGGCAGCACACAGCCTTCCGCCACAACAAGAGAATCTCGTTTCATCGCACTCTCCTTTACACTCGGTCCACAACACGGTCGCAGATTCCAAAGGCCACAGCCTCGTCCGCTTTCATGAAGTTGTCGTAACCAATGGCCGCTTCGATCTCTTCCACCCGGTGGCCGGTGTCCCGTGCCAGCAGGCCGGTCAGTTCTCGCTTGGTGGTCAAAATGGATTCTGCCGTTTTCTGGATGGAGGATGCACTGCCGCATACCCCGCCCGAAGCGGAAACAATCTGCGGTTCATGGATCATGACCATGCTGTGCCGCAGGATAAAGCGGTGGCCACGTCTGCCACCGGCCAAAATCACCGCCGCCATGCTGGCCGCCAACTCCACACAGTACAGGTCGATGGGCACAGTCATGCCCTTCAGCTGGTCGTAAAGGGCAAGGCCCGCCTGCACGGTGCCACCGGGTGAGGTGATGATAAGCTTGATGGGGGCTGTGGCATCTGCGCTTTCCAGAAACAGAAGCTGCTGGATGATGGCGTTGACCGTGCTGGTGTTGATCTCACCGGTCAGGAACACCGTCCGCTGCGCCAAAAGCATGGCATCCAGCGGAAAGCTCTGGGTGCCGCTGCTGCTTTTTTGAATCACTTGCATAGTAATTTACTCCTATTTGTTTTTTCTGGACCCAGTATACCGACTCTGCTGTGCAATGTGTATCACCCAGCAGTTTACAGCCCCGGGTGCTGCATTTCCGGTGCGCTGATCAGCCCCGCATACCCACACAGCAATTTCAGAATTTTCTTCTTCGGGTCCGGCTCTTCCGGATTGATGTGCTGCTCGGCATAGATACGGAGCGTACCTTCCCCTGTGGGTTCCACCCCCACAGCGGGCCCGTTCCGAGAAGGGTCACGGCATTCCATGCGGCGGTCTTTCTCCCACATGGAGCCATCTACCAGCCGCCAGCACTGCAGCGTGCCGTCTAAACCGGCGTACAGATCAAATCTCAGCCCGCTGGGCAGGGTGCAGAAATACAGGGTACCCTGTGCCTGGCGCAGTTGCCGCAGGGTGATCTGCAGCTGCCGGGCAGCTTCTTCCACGGCCCACGCCGGGAACTCTGGTGCCGCGGCCATCAGACGAAACTCCCTGCGATGCGGGCCTGCTCTTCGGTGGGCACATAGCGTTCCCCCAGCCCTGCACGGTACAGTTCGGCCAGCGCTTCGCGCAGCAGGACAGCACGCTCCGGTTTGAGCACGCCGCCTGCGTGGGCTTGCTCGATTCGCAACTGCACCACAAGGCTGATCGCCTTCCGGTGCAGAAAATAGGCTTTCAGGTCCGCAGGGTCGATGATATCCAGCCCCCTGTGCAGGTAATCACGGTAATATTCGTCGTTTTTTTCTTCCGGGATGCCATTGCACTGCAGATACTCCCGGATGCCCGCCTCGGCGGTCTTCATCTCCTCCTGGCTATAAAAGACAACGCCTTTTGCTGCCATATAATCAAATACCAGATCGATCATCATTTTTTGCTCCTCTCTGCCATCCGGGCCAGGATCTCCTGTGCCTCCCGGGTGGCGGCCACACGTTCAGTATAGTCATCGGAAATGGCACGGTCCAGGCAGCTGCGTAGGCTGTCGAACACTTTATCCCCTGCCAGTTCGTTCACCTTGTCTTCCAGCGCCTTCATGTTGCCGCCAAAGAAGGCTTCCTTCATGGGTGCTTCGCCCACCTGCCCTTCCAGTGCTGTGCACAGGTCTGTGGCATGGCCGTAGATCTGCTGGCGCTGGGCGGCAAGGGCACGTTCCTGGCTAATCTTGGCCAGCTCCCGGTTTGTGTACATGGTCGTGATACCCTCGTTCATTCCTCTGCCTTTCTCTGCATAGTTGGAGATCTCGCCATTCTTATCCGACTTGAACCAGGATGCCTGACGGGTGCCCACGGTATTGTAGACCATGTAGCCGCCCTTTGACGGCTCGGGCACGATGATCTCCCGGTTGAAGCTGCTGCAGTGCACCGTCTCATGGATGGCAGAGCGTTCCAGCTGGTTTTTGCTGGTGGCAAGCAGCTGGATCGAGCTTTTCCCTTCACTGTAGCGGTAGCCGCCGGTCACCCCCTCGCCAAGGTCCTGCACCACCCGGATGCTGTCTGCGCCCTGGCTGACCCGGGCCGCATCCTTGGGCGAAAAGTAGGCCCCGTTCTCCTGTAGGATACTGGCGATGGTATTCTGGTGGATGACCTCGGCCTGCTGCTGCGGGCTGAGCTCCTGTACCTCTGTTGCCGGGGCAGGGGTGATTTCGGCTGCTGGGGCGGCGGGCGGTACTTCGCTGCCCTCGCCCAGCTGGACGCTCTCCAGGTTCCCGCCCGCAAGACCTTCGGTGCCTCCGGAGCCGGTCTGGCCTGTCTCGCCGCCTGTTTCGGGAGTGTTCATCTCATCGTTCTCGGCGCTGCCGCCGCTGATCTCGCTCATACAGTTCCTCCTTTCAGGTGGTTATGGTATGCGGTCACGATCTGTCGGCTCTCGCCCAGCGGCACCCCGGCTCCGGCCAGCATTTCGCCCAGCAGGCAGAGCTTTGTAGGTGCTGCCGCCGTGATGCGCAGCTGCTGCAGCATCTGTTCGATGTTCTCCGCAAGCACAGAGATGTTGTAGGGGTCGGCACGGATACGGGCCAGATGGTACTGCATCTGCCCTGCATCCAGCGGGGCCAGCAGGCCCTGCACGGCACTTTTCCTGCAGCGGAACCGGCTGCCGCACACAAGGCAGGCCGCCGTAAAGCTCCCGGATGTGCCGGGCTTTTCCGTCTGCAGGTGGAACACCCCGTGAGTGCCCCGCACCGTCATCAGGCATTCGCCGGGCCGGAAGGCGTGCAGGGCACGGCGCTGCAGCACCGAAAGGTCCATGACGCTGCCCATGCAGCCCCGGTCCTCGCCGGAATCCATGCCCAGACACAGCTTGACGGCGGTGTTGGCCATGACGGAATCCGGCATCAGGGAGGGCCGCTGGTCGCTGAGGACAAGGCCTGTGCCGCTGGCACGGATCTCGGCAAACATCTTGTCGAAGGCTAGGTTGGAGCGGGCCAGTGCGCTGTCCTCGGCGTCCGTTTTGCGGAACACGTTGTGGGCCTCTTCCAGCACGATGAGCCGCTGCAGCGCCGAAGACTCGGGCAGCCGCTGCAGGTAAGACTGGAAGCGGAACATCAGGATGTTCATGAGGAAGGCCGTGGCTTCCTCCGAGAAGTCGGCCAGTTCCAGAACCGTAGGCACCGTGAGCAGCTGCTTTGCCGTCATGCCAAAGGGGTCGGCGAACACGCGGCCCAACGCACCGCTGGTCATGGTCTCGGCGCGCAGTTCCAGCGCACCGGTCAGGTTCTGGCGCACCTCAGGCCCATAGCGGGCGTGGTGGGCGACATAGTCCTCCACCCCGGCCAGCACATCGGCAAAGGTTGGGAAGGGCTTTGCCGGGTCGGTGTAGGCCGCCATGCCGTACTCCCAGCCAAAGCGGTGGTAGGTCTGCTGCAGCAGGCCGCTGAACGCCTCCGGGATGGGGTGCTCTGCACCGGTGGAAGCCGTCAGCGCCAGCGTAACGGCGGCGGCGTGGTTCTCTATGAGCGTACCGTCTTCCGGGCGCAGCGGATTGATGCGCAGCAATGGGCCATCGGCACCGGAGGTATAGACCATAAGCGAAGGGATCTGCCCCAGCAGAGCGTTGTACTCCTTCTTGGCCGCTTCCAACACCACGAAGGGGGTCTGCTGCCGGGCCCACAGGTCCACCAGCAGGTTCTTCACCAGCGTGGTCTTGCCGGTGCAGCAGGCTCCGAACACCGCCGTGTGGCACAGCAGCGCCGAGAACGGGATCGCTGCCGGTGCGCCGCTGCCCAGCACGCGGCCCGCCGTGACGCCTGCCGCCGCGATGGGGCGCACCACCGGGAACAGCTCCCGGCAACCCTCGTCCTCCACAGGGTTCTGCACATAGAACCCCGGGCAGGCGCAGGTGGGCGGCACGCAGAAGGATGCCGCCGCTTCGGCGCTCTGAAGGCTTGCCACATAGACTGCGGCGGCGGTGCCGTCGGGCAGGCGTACCGCTGCGCGGGGGATGGCAAGGCAGGTCTCCGGATAGCGGAAATCCCCCTGCAGGTCAAAGCAGCGGATAGGCTCAAAGCCCGGCTGCTCTTCCCGCCCGGCAAGGCATGCGCGGATGATGCCGGCAAGCTGCAGATAGTCGGTGCGGCTGTCCGCACCAAAGCGGATCACCGCCTGCACAAGGCCGGTGCTGCGGGCCTTTTCCAGCAGCGTGATCTCCTCCTGCAGTGCATCCAGCGCCGCCGCCACATTCTGCACCGGCACCTCCACCGTGCGGCGGGAAGCGCTGCCGCACACCCGGGGGAACGCCTTGCAGGGTTCAAGCTGCCGGGCAAGACGGCGGTCATCTTCCAGCAGGGCCTGAATGTCGGCATCCGCTGCGGGCAGGGCGATGAAGGCCGCGTAGCAGCGGTCCAGCCCTGACGAAGCCAGTGCTTCGGCCACGCCATCAGCGGTAAAGGTGCCCAGGAACAGCCCCGAACAGCGGTAGCCACCGCTGAACCAGGACGCCTGCGGTCTGGTCTCGCACTCTGGCAAAAGAGACTGGAACAATGCTGCATTGTCGATGCTGCTGCCGTAGAAGGCGGCTGCACTGCCGTGATCCGTGCGGAACACGAACGCCGAGGCGGCACCGCTCTGGTGGGCGGCACGCAGCCACCGCGCCGCAGCCTTTTGCAGCAGGGCCTTGCCTGCTTCGGGCGGGCCGCTCATGCGGAAGCCGCACATCTGCGTCCAGCGGGAGATGTTGGGGAAAAACGCGCCTGCGTCCACCTGCATGGCGTCAGCATCGACCAGGCCGCGGTTCTGCTTGAGGGCAAGGATCTGGTCGGCCAGCGTCATGGCGCGGCGCAGTTCAGTGCTGTAGGGGTTCATGGCTTACCTCCTTCTTCTGCGGTTGGGAAATACGCTCCGGAATAAGATCCAGAAGCCGATCAGCATGATGAACAAGGGCATGCAGGCTGCGAGCAGTGCCAGCAGGAATGCCGCTACCACTCCGGAGCGGAACAGGTAGACCACCGTGCAGGCAAGGGCCGCAAGCAGCGCTGCCAGCAACCCCAGCGTCAGCCAGATGGCTGTGGCGCTGAGCTGCAGCCCGGGCTTCACCTCTGAGCCGGTGGTAAGGTTGTAGATGGACTTTACCACCCGGTGGCCGCCCTGTTCCTTTGCCCGGATACGCACCTCATCGCCGATCTGGATGCGCCCCAGGCAGTTGCCGTACAGGCAGAAGTCCGTCACCTCGCTGGGCACCTCGTCGGTGATGGGCTCGACCCGGACGGTGTATTCCAGCGTCTGGTGGGCGAACTGATACGGTTCCCTGCGCACCAGCGCATTGAACAGCTTGTGCGCCCGACTGTAAAACACAGCCTGATGGTCCAGTTCCAGAACGCGGCCGGTGCAGGTGATGCCGCCCCGGCCGTGCTGCATGAACACTGGCTCTGCCTGTGCCTGCGGCGGGCTGACAAGGGGCGAAAGCGGTAGGCTCACCCGGGGAGAGGCGGCAGGTGCCGTATCCTGCACCAGAACGCTGTGGCAAAAGGGGCAGTGGGTCTTGGCATCGCCGAAGAAGAACTCCGAACGGCAGTCCGGGTTTGGACATCGTTTCATCGTGCCTTCTCCTTTCAGCCAAACAGCTTGCCGGTGGCAATGTACTCCTGCACACTGTCCGCCCACAGCCGGGACACCGACTGCATCTTGGTCAGGCTTGTGACGGGCGAATCCCAGCAGACCCAGTGGTTGCCGTTCGCATCGCTCCAGCGGTGGGTACTGTGGCCGTCGCTGGGGCGACCACACAGGCTGGGCATCCGCAGGATGTACGCGCGCCAGGTGTATGCGTGAAGGGTGCCATCGTATACCCACTTGTAGTTGAACTGATATTCACGGTCCGTTCGGCCATGTGCATCGTTGGCAAAGTAGATCATGGGGCCAGTCTCACCGTGGGGGTCACGCCGGGCCGTTGCTGCCGAAGCCGCTGCCTGCTCCGGGTGCCGGTTGGTTTGATAGATCAAATACCCAACTCTGCCCGCAGCCACCACAAAGATTGCCAAAAGCACCCAGCCAATAAGTTCTTCCATAAAGTCTTCCTCCCAAAGTAACTTCAATAAAGATAGGTCAGGCTCCGCAGAAATACCTTCATGTCGGTATAATCTAGAAACTTCAGCGTTCCGGCCTTCAGCCAGCTTTTCAGAAGCCGGGAGGCTACCGGGCAGCTGCAGGTGAGCCCTTTGTCGATGAAAAGTGCATAGCCCACCTGCTCCTTCTCGAAGCCGATCCGCCCAGAGGGGCGACTGAACGAGGAAGGAAAGGTGCACCTCTCATAGACATGGCACCGATCATCATTTAAGGACTGCTTGAGCATCTCGTACTGTGCATCGGTCCCCAAAACGAATTCCTTCATAGGCATTTCTCCTTTCTGGCTGCACATTTGCTGTGCTTTGGTCCCAGTATAAAATTTATCCCGGCTGCTTTGAACTAACCGCTGGTTTACACCGCACAAAAAAAGAAAAACGGCCTGCAGACAGGTTGGCCACCCTGTCTGCAGGCCGCTGTGCTCAAAGCCGCCATAAGGCGCTTTGCGATCATCTCCTTTCGTTATTATCTGTCAGACGAATGACCAAGCGAGTTCCGACACCAGATGCCCATCATGGATCAGCATATTGAGCTGCCTTCCATCCTCGCGAGGCCAGATGGCCTTCTAATCCTGTTTGATCAGAACATCGGCCCTTTCCCCATTCTCCAGAAGCAGAGTCACCTTCTGCCAGCTCTCTGACGGGTCACCCTGCCGTTCGTCTCCCTGGTGGAAGCCGCCACCGGGCAAGCTCGTCTGCTGCTCGCCGCCATGGAAGCCGCCGCCGGGCAGGCTCGTCTGCTGCTCGCTGCCGTGGAAGCCGCCACCAGGCAGCTGGTTACGGGCGTTCATAGTTTCGTTCTTCATCTTCGCTTCCTCATGGATGTTGTGGGTGTGGATGCGGACCATTTCTGCGTTTGCCATAGGGCAAAGACCTCCGTTTTGTGTGACCACTGGGCTGGGCACCCCGGGTTGGGTGCCAGACCGGCGGAAGTGTATCTTTCAGCATAAGACTTGTGAAGCCTTATGTTGTTTGTATTATAAGCCTCCTGCGTCGGGAAAGGAATCAACCGCTGGTTTACAGGGTCTTTTGTTTCAGCCACCGGTTTGCGGTGCAAAAAGCTCTCAGGTGTCGAAGTGGATAGCGCGGGTGTCCAGCTCGGCCCAGTCCACCTGCAGGTGGCGCAGGTCGCCGGTGCCGCCGCACATCTTGCAGGGCTTTGCACCGAACTCGGGCCGATCCGGGTGCTGGGGCACCCAGAGCGTCTCGTCCATGTAGGCAAAGCACCCGGCGTCCCCGCCCAGCACCTGATCGAACAGCTGGATGCCCAGCTGTTCCTTGAGGTCCGGGGCAAGGCGGATCCACACAAAGTTGCGGTCTTTCACCGCGTCCAGCATCGTGTTGAAGGGGCTGCCGGGAGCCTCGTGGTACAGCAGGAGCATCAGAGCCAGATACCCCTTTGTGGCGTTCATCCGCTCGGTGGCGAAGATGGGGCAGGCCGAGGAGTCCACGTCGTTCTGGTAGCCGTGTTCGTATTGCTCGAACCGGCTGCGCAGCAAACAGCGCGGGCAGCTGGCCGTCACACCGGGGTAGAGGAAAATCAGCTCCGCAGCCGCACCATGTGCGTACATCATGGCTGCCAGATACGGCATGCCGTACTTCAGCGCCAGCATGGAAGAGCGTTTCTGGGCTGCGAAGTTATCAGTGCAGCCAAGGATCAGGTAATCGGTAACTTTGCGACCGGGGAAGCGGTCGAGGTATGCCTTGAACGCTTCATCACTCATGGCATCGTCCAGCGCACGCGGGATGCAGAGCACCTGTGCGTCCGGGTTTATATCGCGGATGCGGTCGCGGATTACCTCGACCTTTTTGCGGCCCATCTCGGAGATGAACACGGCCTGCGTCGCTACGTTGGAGGGGCTGACGATGTCCGGGTCCATGAGGATGAAGTTGCGCAAGCCCGAGCGGGCGCAGTTTTCCAAGAAACTGCGTGCCCCGCCCACGCCAATGCAGACCACCACTTTCTGCTCCAGCACCTTCTGGGGGTAGAGCGAACGCACCTTGCCGAAGTAATCCGGGGTCTCGGCAGGCTGTGCGGGGGCCTTGACTACAGGGTCTTCGGCAGGTGTTTCAGGCTGCTCCTGTGCTTCCAGCGAAGCGCGGTATGCGTCCATCTCCGCCACAGAGTATTCCCTGTGCCACGGGGCAAACGTGCACAGCGCATAGCGGCTTCCGCTTTCCGCCCGCAGCACATGATCCAGATCCACGGTCAGAGTATCGCCCTTGAGGTGCACGATGTAGAAATACAGCGCGAACAGCCCCTTGCGGGCAGGCCGAAGGATGGGCAGGTAGAAGAAGTCCTGCTCAAAGAAGCGCAGATGGATCAGCGCCGTGGAAATATCGTGGTAGGAGGGGCGGATGCAGCCGCGGGGGTGGCTGTGGTAGATGCCGGTAACGCGGTAGCCTTTCTCGGCCCAGTCGTGGAACACCTTTGTCATGGAATCCACATCGTAGTAGAAGGTGCCCGGCGTGTTGCGGGAGAGGGCATCGAAGTGGCACAGGTCCACCAGCGCCATATCCCCGGTGCTGCCCATCATGCCGCCGGTCTCGGGGGCGTAGCGGCCCACATTGCTTCGGAAGTCCGCCAGCACCTGGCGGGAAAAGCGGACCGTAGGCTCCGCCGGTTTTTCCGGGCAGGGCAGCTGGTTCTGGCTCTCCCGCACGGGGTCGCTTGCCAGCTGGCGGGTCAGACGGTCGGCAGAGCTGCACGCAAGGCTGCGCACCGCGGCAGCACCGGCTTCAATGTTTGCAAAGAACTCGTTACGCATGGTATTCTCCTCTCTCTTAAGCAAGATCGAACTGGATCTTGCGCAGTGAACCGCTGAGGGCTGCCGACTTCCCGGCCAGAACCTCCTGCGGGTGGCTCAGTTGCAGGTGCAGCAGCTGCCGGCCCACCGATGCCCGGACGTTCCCGGCGCGGGTGCGGGCACCGTAAGCCGTATTGAAGTCAAGGAACTCGTTGAGCAGTGCCGGGTCGATGGAGCGCAGCTTGATGTCGTAATTCGCCAGCTCCTGACGAATAAACTTGATCACGATGCGCGCATTGGCCTCGGGGCTAAGCTCCTGGTAGACGATGTAGTTGGCGATCTTGCCGCTGATCTCGGGCCGGTGGCAGTATTTGGTGAAGGCATCGCGGCAGATCTCGGTGCGCTCGAAGTCACCGGCTGCCCGGTACTTGTCCATGGGGATGGGGAGATTTGAGGTGAAGATCAGGATGCAGCGGCTGAGGTCGATGGCGGGGGAATTGTCCGCCATGCCTAGCTTGCCGGTGTCAATGGCCTCCATGAGCCCTTCCACCACCTTGGGGTCGCTCTTCTCGATCTCGTCGATGACGATGATCTGGTAGGGGTTCTGCCGCACGGGGTCCAGCACTGTGGGCTGGCCGTGGCCGACGTAGCCCGGAGGCGCGCCGAAAAAGCGGTTCACGGTGTGGGAGCTTGCAAACTCGCTGCCCGCAACCTCGATGCAGCCGTACTCGGTGCCGTAGATCCCGGTCAGTATCTTCGCAAGCGACTTTGCGGTCTCTGATTTGCCTGTTGCTGTGGGGCCAAGCAGCATCACGGTGAGGATCTTCTCCTTCTTCTGCATCTTGTGCACCGCCACCAGCTCCGCGATGTCGTTCAGGGCATCATCCTGCCCAAAGACATGCTTCTTGAGCGGACCGCTGATCTTTTCCGGGTCCACAAGTTGGGGCTGCTCCCGCTTTTCCCGCTGCTCCAGCACCGCCGCCATGTCCACCACATCGTCCTCCGAAGGCGTTTCCTCTGCCACAGGGGGTGTTGCCTGCGCTCTGTCAGGCTCCGCACCAGCGGAAGGGGCCGCTGCACCAAACAGGGGCTGCAGCGCATACAGGAACTCGACCATATCCTGCATGCAGACAAAGCGTACCTCGCCCTGCTCCAGCAGGCTACAGAACTTTGCATCCTGCACCGTGGTCTTGATGCCGTAGTCGATGTAGAGGATATAGACGCTGCTGTTCTTTTCAAAGCCCAGCCGTGCCGTGCCCGGCGTGCAGCCGGGGGGCAGCACGCAGTGCTCAAACACATGGCAGCGGCCATCGGCCAGCAGTGCTTCCAGCCAGTCGAACTGTGCGGCCGTGCCAAAGACAAATTCTTTCATTGCTAAGCTCCTTTCAGCCGAAGAAGGCACCGATCAGTGCCAGAACGATTGCAATGGCGGCCACCCAGCACACCACGGTGGCCACCGAGTAAGCCACCGGGAGAATGAAGAACCCTCCGATCAGGAATGCGCAGGACACGCCAATGCTGCCCGAGATGGTGCGGCAGGTGCAGATCTTCCATGCGGCCACGCCGATGTAGACCAGTACCAGCGCAATGGTGGTGAACTCAATGAAGCTGCTCATAAAGCATCCTCCTTTCAGGCTGCATCGCGCTCGCCGTCAAAGCGGCGGGCAGGCACTGCTTCCAGCAGCTCGTCGGCGGCTTTTGCTGCACCCAGCTCATACCGGCACACATACTCGATCTGTGCAGGCAGACGCTGGAACAGTTTGTTCAGCAAAAAGTTGCTGTGGTCCGCACGGGAAGTGTAGAGCTGGCCGAGGGTGATGCTGTGGGTCATGCAGGTGTCTTCATCGCAGACCAGACGGCCGTTCGCTTCAAAGAAGTGGTAGACCGTGGCTGCGTATTTCTTCATGCTGAGCAGGTAGGCGATCTCCTTGCTGCCAGCAGGCTGGTAGTAGAAGTTGTGTGCGCCAACATACCGCACCGGTCTGCCGGGTCTCTTTGCCAGCAGTGCACGCACGGTGACACAGAGGATGCGGTCTTTATCCTTCTTGCAATTGATGTTTTTCATGGTGGTTCCTCCTTGCGTTTCCAGCTTGTATGCGGCTTTGTTTCGGCTGTCTTGCGACCCCGCCGTGATCATGGTCAAAGTATACTGCCGATGCCAAAAAACCACTATATACCAGCGGTTAACCCCGTGCAAAGCACTCTGCAACGCAAAAAACGCCGCAGGCATGAAACCTGCGGCGTTCAATAGAAGATCATAATAAAAAACGACGGGCTGATCCCCGTCTGCGGCCTCCCTTGCGGACTGCCGGTAAGTACAGATCAGCTCGTCGAGCGTGCAGCCGTACAGCTCCCGCAGGAACACCAGGTGCGACAGAGTTGGCAGTTTTTTGCCGCTCTCCCACATGCTGATGCTCACCCGGGAAGCCGGGTCGCCTCCATCCGTCAGAATGCCCGAGAGCCCTTCCTGCGTCAGGTGGTTGGCGTTGCGGTACTGCTTCAGCCTTGCGCCAGTTGCAGCAGGGTCCACCCCCATAAGCCATGCGGTTGCATAATTCACGGTAAGTTTGTTTTCCATGATCTTTCCTCCTGATCGTTTTTGACGTGTGAGCCTTGCGGCTCCGAAAAAAAAATTCACGCTGCGATCAATGGAAGGATCAACCCTGTTCAACTACCTGTAGTCTAGCAGATACAAGATGCCCTTGTCAAGAAAAAAACAGACCCTGTAAACTAGTGGTTTACAGAGCCTGCTTCTGGTTCTTGGAATATGCAATCAGAAAAATCTCGAAAGCAGTTTGAACGACATTGAAGATATCATTTCCATAAGATAAGAAAAGAACTTATAAAATAAGAGGACACAGCTATAGCAAGAACCAAAGGCAGTAAGAACGGAACACATTCAACGAAATCAAAGGACAATTATTCAGAACGGATTGCAACAAAAAGGGCAAAGAAAGAGCAGGTTACTGATATGTACCCCCAATACTGGGTGTCCAGTATTGGGGGTACATATCACAGAGCACATGATACGCTGGCCGTTTTTGTTTGCCCCCATTGCGGCAGATCCTGCTTTCTGCCGCAAATTGCATCAGATCCCGCCGTTTGCTCAATGAGTATTTCCCGCCGTCCCGTTATACTGGGAGGGAAATGGAATGAAACGATGGAGGAACAGACCATGAAATACGGTGTCATCGATGTGGGTGGCGGCCTGCGGGGCATTTACGGCGCTGGCGTGCTGGACCGCTGCCTGGAGGAGGACCTCCGCTTCGATCTCTGCATCGGCGTTTCGGCGGGCAGCGCCAATATGGCGTCCTATCTGGCAGGCCAGCATGGGCGGAACAAGCCCTTTTACGATGAATACTCCTTCCGCAGGGAGTACATGAGCGTGCACAACCTCATCCGCAAGCACTCCTATCTCGATCTGGGCTATGTCTACGGCACCCTCAGCAATGCAGGCGGCGAGAATCCGCTGGATTACGCGGCGCTTGCCCGCAGCCCGGCAGAGCTCTGCGTGGTGGCCGCCAATGCACAGAACGGCGAGGCGCAGTATTTCACCAAGGCAGACCTCCACCCGGACGACTACCGCATCCTCATGGCGTCCTGCTGCATCCCGGTCATCGACCAGCCCTGCGTCATCGACGGCGTGCCTTATTTTGATGGCGGCTTGGCCGACCCCGTCCCGCTGGAATGGGCCTTTGCCCACGGCTGCGACCGGGTGGCTCTCATCCTGACCAAGCCCATCGGGCAGGTGAGTAGTGATGCCCGGGACAAGCATCTGGCACACCTGTTGCAGTCGCATTACCCCGCTGCAGCCGAGGGGCTGCGCCGCCGGGTATGGCGGTACAACACGGCTGTCCAGCGGGCGCGGGAGCTGGAGCGACAGGGCCTTGTCTGCATCATCGCCCCGGACAGCACCGAGGGAATGTCCACCCTGACCAAGAACCGCGCCGGCCTTGAAAAAATGTACGCCAAAGGCAAACAGGACGCCGAAGCGCTGGTGCGGTGGATGCAAAACACCAAACAAGATGAATCGGTGGGCACCTAGAGATGAAACCCGTTCACTTCCCTTGACAATATCCGCCCCGGACATTACAATGTGATATGTACATACAGACAAAGGAGCCTGGAGTGGTATTGCTCTGGGCTTTTTTACTTTGTTGTTCTGCTGCGGACAGATAGAGGGGGTTCGCAGCAGAGGATAGGAAACATCAGTCGGCCCGCCGCAGCGGAAATTTCGGCGTCCTCTATAACAACGACACGATGCAGATACAGTTGGAAAAAATCTTGATCGTCTGAGGAGGGGTCCCGTCATGCTTCATCTTCGAAAAATTGCACTTTTCCTCGCCGTCGTGTTTTGCATCTCGCTGGCGGGGTGTTCTGCGGATGCGCCGCAGTCGAAAGCGGCTGGGTCGATCGACCAAACGGCGGTCTACCGCCAGAATTCCGCTTCCCAGCAAACACAGAACCTCGCCAAACTCTGCAAGGTGTGGGGATATGCAAAATATTACCACCCGGCTTTTTTGCTGGGCACCTCCGATTGGGATGCTGAACTTCTGAGCCTTCTGTCCAAAGTATCCGCTTGTGAGACGAGCGACGACGTGAATGCTCTGCTTCACGAATGGTTCACGAGCCTCGGTGAGATCGACTACAAAGCCCGCATTCCTAAAGCAGCTTCCGGCAGCGATGCGAGCGTTTCGGAAGCGGACCTTTCATGGACGGCAGATGCAGATTATCTGGGAGAAGCACTGGTAGGTGACCTCGCCAAACTGCCGACAATGCTTCCCACAAACCTTGACCGGACCCATGCGCCCGTTTTCTTTGATTCGCTGGGGGTTCCGGATTTTTCCAACGAACCTGAACACGGGTCGGACTACACCGACCCGGACTTCCGGCTGCTGGGGCTGTTCCGGCTTTGGAATGCGCTGGACTACTATGCCCCTTACCTGCATTTGCTCGACTGCGATTGGGATGCCGTCCTTCTGGAAGCCATTCCAACGATGTTGGATGGCACCGACCGGGAAAGCTACGAAGCTGCCCTTGCGTCCGTCACGGGAGAACTTCAGGATGCACATGTCTGGTGGAGCAGTACGGTGGAGGGCACAAAGCTTTCGTACCGCTCTAACCCCGGCGGCTACTATCTTCCCGTTCCTGTTTCCGATGTGGGTGGTCAGTTGGTCGTGACCGGCACGGCGGACAACTGTCCCTTGGAAAAAGGCGATGTTCTGGTTTCCATCGACGGGGAAACCATCGACGAGTTAGCTGCCGAAAAGAAGCCTTATTATTCTCTGCCCAGAGAGGACATGCTTCTGACAAATGCGTGGCGGGCTATTGTGAATTCTGAGACAGAAACGATGGAGGTCGTCGTTCAGCGCGGAGGTGAGGAGTGCTCCTTTTCCGTGACCGGCTCGGAGCATTCCGTCTCCCACACGAAAAGTGTTTTGAACGGCTTGGATGCTTTTCAAGTCGTTGGTGGCAATATCGGTGTGCTCAACCCCGGCGTCCTCGAATCGGAAACAGAGCTTTGCAACGCCATGGAAGAGCTGCGGAACACGGACGCACTCATCATCGATCTGCGGCAGTATTCCGGGGTCATGGGGCTCTATTTCTATATCCCGACCAGTTACCAGCCCGCCATTGTTGTGGCAAAACCAAACGCCGCCACTCCCGGAACTTTTACGAAGGACCCCATCTCCTGTGGTTACGACTCCAGCCTTTTGACCTACTCGCAGAGTTATTATCCCTATGAAAAACCGGTTGTGATCCTTATGGATAAAAATTCCGTCAGCCGAAGTGAATATCTGATCACCATTCTCAAACAGGCGGACAATGTGACGGTCATAGGGGAAGCTTCGACCGGTGCCGACGGCAATGTTGCCTTTCTGCCCCTCCCCGGCGAACTTCAATTGCAGTTCACTTCCTTCGGTATTTATGAAATGGACGGTGCTCAGACGCAGTGCACCGGCATTCAGCCTGATGTTGCGGTGCACTACACTGCTGAGAGAATCCGCGAAGGCCGCGATGAGATCATGGAAGCGGCACTCGACCGGTTGCGCCGTTCCTAAAAGATTTCACATAAAAAGGCACCCTGCCGGGCGTGTTCCGGTCAGGATGCCTTTGCAGTTTTTGCTTTGTTTTTCAGAGCTGCTGTTCCACGAAATCGCCGATGTCCGCAAAGACTTCCAGCTTGTTCGTCTCCACCAGAAGCTCATGGCGGGCGCCGGGGTAGAACTTGACCCGGACGTTCCGCATCCCGGCGTTCTTCATGCTTTCCACGGCCCGCTTGACGCCCGCGCTCCGCTCGCCCACGGGGTCCGCGTCCCCGGCGAGGAAGAGCACCGGCAGGTTCTTCGGCATCCGGTCGAGGAAGGCTGGGTCGTACAGGCGGAGGATGCCGCTGAACATGCTGTAGTAGGCGTTGAGGGTGAAGGTGAAGGTGCATCGCTCGTCGGCGAGGTACTTGTCCACCTCGGCGTGGTCGCGGTTGAGCCAATCGTGGGTGGTGCGGCCCTCCAGCCCCTTATTGTAGCCGAGGAAGGAGAGCTTCGCCACCAGCTTGCTGCGGTGCTGCCAGCCGAAAAAGACGGCCAGCACCCGGCAGACGGCCCGCGCGAAGGCGACCAGCGCTTTGGGCTGGAAGCCGGTGCCCATGATGATGGCACCGTCCAACTCCTCGCCCCACTCGCAGAGATACTGCCGGGCATAGAACGAGCCCATGCTGTGCCCCAGCAGGAAATACGGCACGCCGGGGTAGAGCTGCTTTGTCAGCTTGGTCACGGAGTGAAGGTCCTCCAGCACGGCGCGGTTGCCGTCCGGCTCGGCGAAATAGCCGTAGTCGGCCTTGGTGCGGATGGAACCGCCGTGGCCCAGATGATCGTTGCCGGTCACAAGGATGCCCCGCTGGGCCAGCGATTCGGCCAGCGGTTTGTAGCGGTCAATGAATTCCACCATCCCGTGTGAAAGCTGCAAAATAGCGCGCACTTCCCCCTCCGGCACGCAGCGGAACGCATGAAGCGTCCGCCCCGGCACCGTAGAGGGCAGTGTCAGGTCGATCATCTGGCTCATAGAGTCTCTCCTTTTGTTACAGGGCTTCGATCTTTTTGCGGCACTCCGAGCAGATGCAGTAACCCGCAAACTGCACGGCATTGGGGTCCACTTCGCCGCAGAAGTCGCAGCTCCCCGCGGCGCGGTACTTTTTGAGGATGATCTGATCACCCTCCACGAAGATTTCGAGCTTCGAATCCGTCTCCAGCTTCATGCTGGTCCGAAGCTCCTTTGGCAGGACGATACGCCCAAGGTTGTCGATGCCGCGTACGATTCCGGTACTTTTCATGTGATGTGCTTCTCCTTTGATATTCTTCACCTTTATTTACGACGCAGGGGTTCCTCATTTTCCATCTTTTTCCGGGCCACAATGCCCGGCGTTAATCCGCCACAGGAAAATTGTACCAGCGTCGTACGCCCAGTATACAAAATCCATCCCGCTTCGTCAATGATTGCGGTCGGTTTCGACAAAAACTTCTTCCTTTTCTTGGGAAAGCCACCAGTATTCCCGGTCTCGCGCTGCCGTTGGGCAGAACAAACGCTTTTTCAGGCGGTTTTATGTGGAATTGGGCTGAATCGGCCGCGCTGTTCTTCCCGACTGCCCCAGTGCATTTGAGTCCATGCGCCGTTTTCCTCCGGGAGGAAAACATACCAGTAAACCATTTTTTCCTCGCCCGGCCTGATCTCCACGGACGCGGCATCGACTGCCGCCACGATCGGCCTCCAGATGCGCTCATTCTTGTCTGTTTCGACCCATGCACCCAGCGCGTCTTCGGCTTCACCCGCAAACAGCCGGTTTGCGTCCATGCCGTCCTTTGCATTGCCGGGCGTGACCGAGCCAAGCTCTGCCAGCGTGTGCTTCAGCTGCGCCTTGTGAGCCGTCTGGTTCTCAGCGTGGGTCTGGATCACGATCAGAGTGCCCGGCTTCCCTTGGTACTGGACCGAAACGCTGCGGAGATTCCAGACCTCATAAACCAGCGCCAGCGCATCCCCGATGATCTCCGGTTCAGGTTCCGGCTCCGGCTCTGGTTCGGGCTCTGGTTCCGGTTCCGGGGCGGGGTCCTGCTTCGGGGAATCGTCCGTTGCCGTATCCGTCGGCGGCAGGATGGGCGGCGGCACCGCGTTTTCGCTGCCGCTGCACCCGGCCAGCAGCACCGCAAGACAGAACAGAACGGCTATCCGGCCGAGGCGCTTGCGAAAAATCCGGTTGTTCCATCGTCTCATACTGCCTCCTTGCTCAAAAATGCGTCAAAATGTGTCGTTTTTATTGCACCGGGTTTCGGTGAGTTTGTCAACCGTTTTCCGCATTTTCGTGTCCAATCTTTTTCCTGCGATTTTGTGAAAATTGCCGGATGCGTTCCATCTGCCGGCTGAGCGCACCAAATGCCCTTGTATGCAGGAAAAAAATGCGGTATACTATATCCGTATAGCGCTTGCGAAAAGTGCACCTTTCTGCAATTTTTGAGGAGCATAAACCATGAAGAAAACAAAACGGATCGTTGCTTTTGCGCTGGCGGCAGTTCTGGCACTGTTGGTGCTGGCCGGCTGCAAGAGCACATTGACGTCCATTGCACACAAATTGACCGGCTCATCGGACGAGGTGCAGGAGGAGGACACGACCCAGTGGGCTGTCCTCAGCAGTGACCCGCTGATGATCGATGGCATCGCCGACACCTCGGCCAAGTATGCCACGGCGATAGCCAACGGCTCGCTGAACATCGTGTTCAACGGGGTATGGAGCCGCCAGACCGACTACTTCACCGCCCCGAATGGGATGGTCTCAGTCTACGGCTGCGGTACCGCCGAGGGTGTCCAGAAGTTCAAGATCTCGCTGTGGAAAAAGGTCGATGGCGGCGCAGAGTATGTGGACAACACCACCTTCTACTTCGTCACCGACGGCCAGAACTACCACTGCGACATCGGCAACCTCGACCCCAATGCCAGCTACCGACTGACCATCTCCTATGATTCCAGCAAGTATTACCTCTATGGTCTGCTCAAGGTGGAGGGGATCGGCTGATGAATACCCAAACCAAACATTCTCTGATGCTGATGCTCTGCGCCTTTATCTGGGGCACGGCCTTCGTGGCCCAGAGCGCGGGTTCCGGCATGGGAGCCTATTCGTTTCTGGCCGGGCGGAGCTGGCTGGCCGTGATCGTGCTGCTGCCCACGGTGCGGGCGTTCGACGCCGTGCACCGCAAGCAGGGCGTTCCCTTCAGCGGGCCCGCCACCAACGCCGAGCGCAAAACGCTTTTGATCGCGGGCCTGATCTGCGGCACCCTTCTGTTTGCGGCCAGCGCGGCCCAGCAGATCGGCATCACCATCAACCCCTCCACCGCAAAGGCGGGCTTCCTGACGGCGATGTACGTTGTTCTGGTGCCGGTGTTCGGGCTTTTTCTGGGCCGGCGGGGGAACGTGCAGCTCTGGCTGAGCATGGTCATCTCGGTGGGCGGTCTATACCTGCTCTGCATGAAGAACGGCTTTGGCGGCATTGAGTCGAGCGACTGGATCCTGCTGAGCTGCGCCGTGCTGTTCAGTTTTCAGATCATGGCAGTGGATCATTTTTCGCCCCTCGTGGACGGCGTGCGGCTGAGTCTGCTGCAATTTTTCGTCGTGGCCGTGGAGAGCACCGCAGCGGCGTTCCTCTTTGAGACACCTGCGCTGGCCGAGTTCGGGGCCAACTGGCTGCCGCTGATCTACTGCGGCGTGCTGTCCAGCGGCGTGGCCTATACGTTACAGATTCTGGGCCAGAAGGAGCTGAACCCCGCCATTGCCAGCCTCATCATGTGTCTGGAAAGTGTGTTCAGCGCCCTCGGCGGCTGGCTGATCCTGCACCAGCGCCTCTCTGTGCGGGAGGGCTTCGGCTGCGTGCTGATCTTCGCGGCTGTGGTGCTGGCCCAGCTGCCGGTGGAGGAGTGGCGGAAATGCCGGGCCGGAAACCGGAAGTGACCCTGCGCACCGCGGGCGGCATCAACTACGAGGCCGCCCGCCGGAGGGTGAAGAACCTGAACATCCGCGTCCGGCTGGACGGCACCGTGGCCGTCAGCATCCCGCTGGGATGCAGCTGGGCGGACGCTGACCGCTTGGTTTTGGAGCGGCGGGAGTGGATCGAGCGCTCGAAAGCCGAGCTTACTGCCCGGCAAGCCAAGATGTACCGTCAGCCCCTGCCCGAAAAAGCGGAGGCGCTGGCCCATTTCACCCGGATGAGCGACGAGGTCTACCCGGCCTTTGCTGCCGTGCTGGGCGGGCAGAAGCCTACCATCAAGGTGCGGGATATGACGAGCCGCTGGGGGGTCTGCGTGCCCGCAAAGCGGCAGATCACCTTTGCGCTCCAGCTTTACAATATGCCCGCTGCGGCGCAGATCTATGTGGTAGTACATGAGTACTGCCATTTTCTTGTGCCCAATCACAGCATGGCCTTCTGGGCGCAGGTGGAGCACATTCTGCCGGACTGGAAAGCTCGGCGGATGTTATTAAAATAGCCCGCTCAGGCGCTTCGCGCCAGCTCCTCTATAGTGGGAGATTTTGACAGATCGGGAACGTATAAAAGAAGCGCCCTGCGGGCAAGGGCGGATAGTACAGGAGTTGAAAACCGTGTCGAATGAAAAAAACACCGGCGACAAATATTCAAAGCTGGCCGGAAATACCATCATCTTTGCGATCTCAAGCTTTTCGTCAAAGCTGCTGACGCTGCTGGTCCAGCCGTTTCTGACCTATGCCATGGCCGAGATCGCCGACCTTGGCCTGTCCAAGATCCTGAGCCAGTACGCAAACCTGCTCATCCCCTTTGTGTCGATGGGAATGTCCAATGCCATCATCCGCTTTGGTCTGGACAAGGGCAACAGTGAAAAACAGGTGTTCACCAACGGTCTGCTGACCATCCTCGGCGGCTTCGGCATCTTGGTGCTCTGCTGGCCGGTGGCGCAGTTCCTGCCCGATATGGCGCAGTACGGGATGCTCATCTACATCTACGTTCTGATGAGCTGTCTGCGCACCCTCTGCACCCAGTTCGTGCGCAGCCGCCAGTGGAACAAGCTGGTGGCCGTGGACGGCGTGCTCTGCACCGTGGCGACCATGGCATTTTATGTGCTGTATCTGCTGGGCTTCAAGTGGGGCGCCAACGGCTACCTGCTGGCTATCATCAGCGGCGACTTCGTCAGCGTGCTCTTCCTCAGCTTCACCGGCAAGCTCTGGAACTTTGTGGAGTTCAAGGGCATCAACCGCGACCTGTGGAAGCAGATGCTCCGCTTCTCGCTGCCCATGATCCCGGCTCAGATCAGCTTCTGGGTCATCAATGCGTCCGACCTGTTCTTCGTGCGGGAGATGTGCAACGGCCTCGACGGCAACAGTGGCGAGGCGTGGAGCGGCTTGCTCTCCACCGGCTACTTCCTGCCCACCATTTTGACCACGCTGGGCCTGATCTTCTACGACGCATGGCAGCTTTCCGCCGTAACGGAGGAGGACGGCCGCGCCAAGTTCTTTACCAAGATCTTCCGCACCTATTCCAGCGTGCTGTTCTGCTGTGCGGCGGGCATCATCTGGCTCTGCCGCCCGGTCATGCACATCATGAAATCGAATTACTACTATGCGTGGCACTTTGTGCCCTTCCTGACGCTGGCGTCCACCTGCAGCTGCTTCAACCAGTTCCTGAACAGCGTCTACGTCGTCAACAAGAAGTCCAGCCACAGTCTGTGGACAATGCTCTCCGGCGCGGTGAGCAACTGCATCATGAACTATTTCTTCATCAAGTGGTGGGGCCCCATCGGTGCGACCTTCGCATCCTTCCTCGGCCTTGGGCTGGTGTTCACCCTTCGTGCGCTGGACGCCCACAAGATGATCGGCATGTCCATCCATCCCGCGCGGGTGGCGGTCAACCTTGGGGCGCTGATGTGTGAAGCCTTCGTCCTGCTGGCAGGGGTGCCCCTCTACGGCCTGTGGACCGGCCTCATCACCGCCGCCATCATCCTGTACAATTTCGCCGGTGTCTGGGCTATGGCCCGCCTCCTCCTGCCGAAAATTTTCGGCCAGCGCGGCAAGGCGCTGGTCAATGCCGTGGATGGCTGGGTGAAACCGAAAAAGGCGTAAATGCGTATATAAAAATCAAGAAAGGCGTCTGCCGTGCTGGCAGACGCCTTTCTTGTTATCCGATAAAATAGAGGCTCACAACATTTTTTCCAACCGCTCGCGGATGGCTTTGATGAAGCCGATGCTGTCCACGGGGGTGGGGGTGATGCCCTCGGCGAGGCCGCAGAGGTCCTTGGTCATGATGCCGTCGTTCAGGGTCTGGAGGCTGGCGGCTTCCAGCGCCTCACCGAAGCGGACGAGGTCGGGCAGGGCGTCCAGCTCACCGCGCTTTTTCAGCGCACCGCTCCATGCGAAGATGGTGGCCATGGGGTTGGTGGAGGTGGGTTCGCCCTTGAGGTACTTGTAGTAGTGGCGGGTCACGGTGCCGTGGGCAGCCTCGAACTCGTACTTGCCGTCCGGGCTGACGAGGACGCTGGTCATCATGGCGAGGGAGCCGAAGGCCGTGGAGACCATGTCGCTCATCACGTCGCCATCGTAGTTCTTGCAGGCCCAGACGAAGCCGCCCTCGCTGCGGATGACGCGGGCCACGATGTCGTCGATGAGGCTGTAAAAGTATTCGATGCCGGCGGCCTCGAACTTGGCCTTGTACTCGGTGTCATATACCTCTTGGAAGATGTCCTTGAAGGTGTGGTCGTATTTCTTGGAGATGGTGTCCTTGGCACCGAACCAGAGGTCCTGCTTTTTATCCAGTGCGTAGTTGAAGCAGCTGCGGGCAAAGCTGCGGATGGAAGTGTCCTTGTTGTAGGAGCCTTGGAGCACGCCGCCGCACTCGAAGTCGTAGACCGTGGCGGTCTGCTGGGAGCCGTCTGCGCCGGTGAAGCGCAGCTCCGCCTTACCGGGGCCGGGGATGCGGAACTCGGTGGCCTTGTACACGTCGCCGTAGGCGTGGCGGGCAATGGTGATGGGCTTTTTCCAGAACTTGACGGCGGGCTTGATGCTGTCGATCATGATGGGGGCGCGGAACACGGTGCCATCCAGCGCAGCGCGGATGGTGCCGTTGGGGCTCTTCCACATCTCGTGGAGCTTGTACTCGTCCATCCGCTGCGCGTTGGGGGTGATGGTGGCGCACTTGACGGCCACGCCGTACTTCTTGTTGGCCTCGGCGGCGTCGATGGTCACTTGGTCGCGGGTGGCGTCGCGGTTGGGCAGACCGAGGTCGTAGTACTCGGTCTTCAGATCGACGTAAGGCAGGAGAAGCTCGTCCTTGATGAGTTTCCAGAGCACACGGGTCATCTCGTCGCCGTCCATCTCCACAAGGGGGGTGGTCATTTTGATCTTTTCCATGATGGGTTCCCTTTCCTCTCTTACAAAAATCAAAAAATCTAGCAAAGACTCCGGCGGCACTGCCAGATGCGCACCGGAGGTTCGGCTTTATTTGCGGTAGGAAGCAGCCAGCTTTTCCAGAGCCGGGAGGCTGCGCTCGACCTTTTCGGTGTCGATGCAGTAGGCCAGACGTACATAGCCCTTGACGCCGAAGGTGTCGCTGGGGACGAGGAGCAGGTCATACTGCCGTGCCCGCATACAGAAGGCGTTGGCGTCCTCTTCCAGCGCTTTCGGGAAGATGTAGAAGGTGCCGCCGGGGCGCTCGACCTCAAAGCCGAGGGCCTTGAGCTTGTCGTACAGCAGGTTCATGTTCGTCTCGTAGACGGACAGGTCGCTGGTGACATTCAGACAGCGGCTCACGGCCCGCTGGATGATGCTGGGCGGGCAGTTGTGGCCGGTGAAGCGGGAGATCTGGGCCATCATATCCACGAGAATGTCCTCGCCTTCGCAGCCGGGGCGGACCGCCACATAGCCCAGACGTTCGCCCGGCAGACTGAGGCTCTTCGAGAAGGAAAAGCAGGTCAGGGTGTGGGGGTAGAACGCGGCGGGGTAGGGGACGGCTTTCCCGTCAAAGGCGATATCACGGTAGGGCTCGTCGCTGACGAGGAAGATGGTGTGGCCGTAGGCGCGGCTCTTCTCGGCCAGCAGCTCGGCCAGCCGGGTCAGGGTCTCGGCGGAGTAAACCACGCCGGTGGGGTTGTTGGGGGTGTTGATGAGCACACAGGTGACCTTTTCGGTCAGCATCTGCTCAAAGGCGTCGAGGTTCGGCTGGAACGCCGGGGTCTGCGGCGGCACTACCTTGAGGCGGGCCCCGGTGCCCTCCACGTAGGGGCCGTACTCCGGGAAGTAGGGCGCAAAGGTCAGCACCTCGTCGCCGGGCTGGGTCACGGCGCGGATGGCGTGGGCGATGGCACCGGCGGCACCCGTGGTGGGGAAGATGTGCTTCTGCTGGTAGGGCAGAGCAAAGGTCTTGGCCAGATGCTTTGCCACGGCGGTGCGGAAACTGGGGTCGCCCTGACTGGGGCAGTAGCCGTGGAGGTCCACCGGTTCCTCGGTGTCCAGCAGGTTCTGCATCGCCAGCGTGAACTGCGGCGGGCAGGGTACGCTGGGGTTGCCCAGCGAGTAATCAAAGACGTTTTCATAGCCGATCTCGGCGGCGCGCTGTTTGCCGTACATGAAGGTCTCGCGGATGACGCTCTTGTGGTTCAGCATTCCGCGGTAGGTTTCGTTCAGCATAAATACTTCCCCCTGTGAACGATCTTATTTTTGCGGAGCGACGGAATAGCTCTGCTCCAGTTTGATGATGCAGCTATATTTGGGATCCTGTTCGGTGACGAAGCGGCACATCTCAGCCATGGCAGCGTCGGTGTCGCCGGTGTAGCCCGCCGGGAAAGTGAGGTCGAACAGGACGTTGGTGTGGCTGCCGCCGGGGACGATGCGCAGATCGTGGATGGAAAGCTGGGGGTCCAACTGGCGGAGGTGCTCCGTCAGCCGGGTGCGCAGCACCCCCACGGCGGCGTCCGAGGTCACGATGGGGTCATAGTGGATGGTGACCTGCAAATTGTCTTTTTTCAGAAAATCCCGCTCGATGTTGTCGATGACGTCGTGGGCGGCCAGCGGGTCGGCCTCGGCGGGGAACTCGACGTGGAGCGAAGCGAACTGGTGGCCGGGGCCGTAGTCGTGGACCATCAGGTCATGCACGCCCAGTACGCCGGGGTAGGACATGACGGTCTGCTCGATGTGCGCCACCAGCTCCGGCGAGGGCGTTTCGCCCAGCAGGGGGCTGAGGGTATCCATGACGAGGCCCCAGCCCGACCAGAGGATGAACGCAGCCACCGCCACGCCCATGATGCCGTCGATGACGTTCCAGCCCGTAACGCGGCAGAGGATGGTGGAGAGCAGGACAGCACCGGTGGTCAGCACGTCGTTGCGGCTGTCGGCGGCAGTAGCCAGCAGCGTTTCGGAAGCGATGCGCTGGCCCACCGTGCGGTTGAGGCGGCTCATCCAGAGCTTGACGGCGATGGAAACGGCCAGCACCCCAAGGCTGAGCCAGCTGAAAACGACCGGCGTGGGGTGCAGGACTTTGCCGATGGACTCTTTGCCCAGCGAAAGGCCGATGGCAAGGATGGTCACGCTGACCACCAGCCCGGCGAGGTACTCGTAGCGGGCGTGGCCGTAGGGGTGCTCCGCATCCGGGGCCTTGGAGGCCAGCCGGAAGCCGATGAGGCTGACGACGTTGGACGAAGCGTCCGAGAGGTTGTTCAGCGCATCGGCCATGATGGCGATGGAGCCAAACAGGGTGCCCACCGTCAGCTTGCCGACGCAGAGCAGGATATTGCAAGCCATCCCCACAAGGCTGGCCAAGTTGCCGTAAGCGGTGCGGACCGCCGGGTCCTTGGTGTCGGAGGGATGCTTGATGAACAGGCGGATCAAAAGCTGGGTCATACCGATTTCTCCTGATATAGATGAATTTTGTCGGTGGAATGACTTGGAACTAGTATAACATTTTACTTTAGCGTTGTGAAGCGTTTTGCGATGAAAGCGCGGCTTGTTACAGCGCTGTTATATGAAATTTCGTCTTGTTCCGCAGACGCAAAATAGCCCCCAAGGCGGCATCTGGGCCGGTTGGGGGCTGCGATTTTATGGGGTTTTACAAGGGCCGCCGGAACGCTCAGACATTCTTGGCGGAGGGCTTGCTGAGGTTTACGCTGCGGATGATCTTGCGCACGGGCAGGATGCTCTTGGCGTTCATGGACAGCTCGTCCACGCCCATCCGCAGGAAGGTCTCGGTGAGGGCGGTGTCTGCGCCCAGCTCACCGCAGATGCCCACCCAGATGCCGTGGCGGTGGCCCGCCTCGATGGTCATCTGGATGGCTTTGAGCACAGCCGGATGGTGCGGATCGAAGAAGGGCTCCAACTTGGCATTCTGGCGGTCCAGCGCGCAGGTGTACTGGGTCAGGTCATTGGTGCCGATGGAGAAGAAGTCGCACTCGGCGGCCAGATCATCGGCGATGAGGACGGCGGCGGGGGTCTCGATCATGGTGCCGACCTCGATATTGTCGCTGAACTTCTTGCCCTCGGCGGTCAGCTCCTGCTTGCACTCTTCGAGGATGGCCTTGGCGTCCTGCAGCTCGCGCAGACTGGTGATCATGGGGAACATGATGCTCATGTTGCCGTAGGCCGAGGCCCGGAGCAGGGCCCGGAGCTGGGTCTTGAAGAAGTCCCGGCGGGTCAGGCAGATGCGGATGGCGCGGTAACCGAGGGCGGGGTTGTCCTCGTGGTCCAGCTTCATATAGTCCACGGTCTTGTCGGCGCCGATGTCGCAGGTGCGGACGACGACCTTCTTCGGGGCAAGGCTCTCAAGGACCTGCTTGTACGCCTCGAACTGGTAGTCCTCGGTGGGGAAGTCCTTGCAGTTGAGGTAGACGAATTCGGTGCGGAACAGGCCGACGCCGCCCGCGTCATTCTGCTGGACCGCACCCACGTCGCCCATGCCGCCGATGTTGGCGAAGACATTGATGGTCTTGCCGTCCAGCGTGGTGTTGGGCTTGCCCTTCAGCTCGCTGAGCAGGGCCTGTTTCTTCTGATCCTCCTGTTGGCGCTTGGTCAGGCTCTCCAAAAGGTCGGGGGTAGGGTCTACGTACACACAGGCGTTGTAGCCGTCCACCACGGCCATCTTGCCGTCCCAGTCATCTTGGATCTCCTTGCACTGGATCAGGGCGGGAATGTTCATGCTGCGGGCCAGAATGGCGGTGTGGCTGTTGGAGCTGCCCTCGCGGGTGATGAAGCCCAGCAGCAGACTCTTATCCATCCGGACCGTCTCGGAGGGGGCGAGGTCTTCGGCCACAAGGATGCTGGGCTCGGTGCCCTGCAAAGAGGCGTTGTCCACCCCCTGCAAAATGTCCAGCATGGCCTGTGCAATGTCGATGACGTCTGCGCTGCGGGCCTGAAGATAGGGGTCATCCATGGCCGCGAAGACGGCGGCCTGATTGTCGCCCGCAGTCTTGACGGCGTACTCCGCGCACTTGTGCTGGCCGTTGATGATCTCCTTGATGGCGTCCACAAAGTCGTCATCTTCCAGCATCATGGCGTGGATGTTGAACACTTCGGCAATGTCCTCGCCTGCTTCGGCCAGTGCCTTTTCGTACAGAGCAGTCTGCTGCTCAATGGCTTTCTGCTGGGCAGCCTCAAAGCGGGCCACCTCTGCAGCGGTGTCGGCGATCTCTGCGGTGGAGATCACGGTGTCCTTTTTCTTATAGATCTTCAGCTTGCCGATGGCAATGCCGTTCAGAATGCTTCTACCGGTGCCTACCTGCATCGCTCATTCTCCTTCTTACTCATCCATTTCAAAAAAGCCCCCGCAGATCACTCCGCGAGGGCTGTGGCATCACGGCGGGATCAGACGTTCTCGGTCAGGAACTTCTGAATTGCTGCAGCGGCTGCCTCTTCATCGTCGCCTTCTACCTTGATGGTGATGGTCTCGCCCTGCTTGACGCCCATGCCCATCAGAGCCATCAGCTTGCGCATGTCGCAGCTCTTGCCGTCCTTCTCGAGGGTGGCGGTGCTGGCAAAGCCCTTCACGGTCTTGACGAGCAGGCCGGCCGGACGAGCATGGATGCCGCAGGCATCCTTAACGGTATACTGGAATTCCTTCATAATCATTTTCTCCTTACTTGATTTTCCTGTGCCCGGCGCTGCAAACTCCAGCACATGGGGCGTAAAATACAGGAAAAGTTTATACATCTATTATAAACCCTGCACCGTCTTTTTGCACCGTTCTATATTGCTGATTTTTGCGGCAAAATTTTGGTAGTTTTGAACATACAAAAGCTCCAAAAATGCTCATTTTTTACATTTTTTCATTTTTGTTTGCAAAATTTATGCATTCTGCGACCCAATTTTCCATGCAAAACCGGTTGTTCGTTCCGGGACCGTACCGGTTTTGCCGGGAGTTCCGGCCTGCATCATTCCACGGGGTAGCCTTCGGCGTCCAGCGGCAGGGACGCATAATCCACCGCCTGGGCCTGCTCTCCGGCCTCCCCGGAAGTCTGCTGCGCCGCGTCGCCGGTCAGTTCTTCGTCATGGCGCTCGCCCCAGTCGCCGCTGTAGTCCTCCCCGGAGGTCTGCTGCGCGTCCAGTTCCTCGTCGTGCCGTTCGCCCCAGTCCCCGCTGTAGTCCTCGCCGGAAGTCTGCTGGGCTTCGGCCATGGCCGTCTGCAGGTCCTTCAGACCCACCACCACGCCGGAGGGCCGCTCCAGCAGGTAGGCTCCCACAGCCTTTTTGCGCCACACCAGCAACACCCCGTAGCGGCTGGTCTCGCCGCTGCTGGCCGCCGGGATCAGGGCCGTCCATTTTTCCACCGTTTTGCCCTTGCAGCGGGTCAGATCCATGCCGCTCTGCTGCACCACCCCATTGAAGGCGGAAAAGCTGTCGTCCCATTTGCGGGGGATCTTGACTTTGTCGGCGGTGATGGACGCACCGTCCACCTCCAGCCCGTAGCCGGTGAACCAGGTCTGGATGTCCTGTGCGCTCTCGATCTTGTTCACCGACGCCGCAGCCGTCACCGTGCGGGTGCTGATGTAGCGCCCCAGCAGCGCGCTGCACACCACCAGGGCACAGCACATGGCCCCCAGCCCCAGTTTTTTCAGGCTCGTTCTGCTCAACGTGATCACAAACATATCGCCCTGCCTCCCCAGCACCATTTTTGCGTTGCACACTCTGGAACCAGTGTATGCACCGCCCGGGGCCGGTATGCGGCACAAAAAAGGAGCCGCCGCACGCTTTTTCCGTGCAGCAGCTCCCCTATGGGGTCAGTGTGCTTTTGTAAAATCCGCCGGGCAGACGCAGCCCTTTTGCCGCAATACCTGCTGCAGCACCCGGGCCACCCCGTATTCCGTGTTGGGCGGAGCCAGATACGGCACCCGGCTGCGCAGCTCCGGGCTGCCGTTTTCCATCAGGAAGCCGTAACCCACGGCCTCCAGCATCTCGATGTCGTTGTAGGTGTCGCCAAAGGCCATCATGGCACCGGATGGGATGTCCAGCAGCCTGCTCAGACGCTCCACAGCCTTCCCCTTGGTCACGCCCGGGTTGGTCACGTCGATCCAGCATTTGCCGGACACCGCCACGGCCAGTTCCTGCCCGAAGCGGGGGCCGTAGACCTTCTCGTACACCTCCTGCGCATTGTCCTGCGGCAGATAGATGGTAAACTTGTCCACTGCGGCGTCGATGGTGTACAGATCCGACACATAGGCAATGCGGTTGTAGAAGTTGCGGTATACGGCATCATAGCATCGGTCACAGGGGCGCAGGTAGGCGTTCTCCAGCCCGCAGACCACAAAGGAATCCCCGTTTTCCTCCGCGCAGGCCGTCAGCCGGTGCCAGACCTCCGGCTCCATGCGGGAGACGAACAGGTCTTTGCCGCGCCAGCGCACAGCGCCGCCGTTGTCGGCCACCAGAAGGGTCTGCTCCAGCACCGGAGCAAACATCTCTTCCAGC